>Ga0335074_10000264_pt1 | contig 79717 bp, 76 predicted proteins | sample Lox_Sample_23_FD_206715 | JGI IMG/M metagenome (GOLD analysis project Ga0335074, IMG submission 206715) | Soil microbial communities from Loxahatchee National Wildlife Refuge, Florida, United States - Lox_Sample_2.3 | ecosystem: Environmental > Terrestrial > Soil > Wetlands | place: USA... | reverse complement strand
CGGGAACGCCAGTTCGGGCGTTCCGTAGCGAATAAAACCGAGCGAACGCTCACTCGCAACTCACGAATAACCCAATGGCGGAAAGGAACTGCCACCCAAACTCAATTTTTCAGCGGCCTGCTAGGCGCGTGGGCATTTACTATCCGGCGCCGCTGCATTGGGTGTTGCGCGGACTGCGCGAATTTTCATACCGCATGCGCGTGGCGCTGCGCGCTCCGCGAATCGAACGCGCCCAGGCGTTCGAGATGAATCGCGCGCATCGCGATCGGCAGCGGCTTGCGGACGAGTATGCGCGCGGTTACATGGCCGGTTGGCGCGAATGTTACGACGCGTGCCTGGACGCTGTGGAAGAGGAGATTACGCGCGCGAGTGACTTGTCGGAAGTGGGCGACGTGCTGGGCAGTACGTCGAGGGCGCCACGAAAGAATTGAAGAAAGTGCAATGCAACTCGCGAACGCGGCAGACCCCGGCTAGCAGCGAATTACGGCGGGGACCTTCGGTCCGCTCACGATAAAAGACCCACCGAGCTCCACAGGGAGCGAGGCAACGCGCAGCTACGATGAATTGAAAAGATCCAACGGTCACTTTGCATTCTTGGGCTCCGGCACACGCGGCGTTTACGTGCGGTGCGGGCGAGGATGGTGAAACGATGAAAGCCACCGAGGTTTTTGACGTTTGCCATGGTCGTTACCGAGGACTGCGAGGTTGGCTCGAGGACTCGCGCGGCGCGGTTCGGTCGGTTCATCTCGATACGCCGTCTGAAGGCTATCAGTGGCGACCGACCCGCGCCCGCGCGTGCGAATACGTGGCCGATTTTGAACGCATCGGCCGGCACGCGTTGCGGCGCCCGGAATGGAAAGGGCGCCTGAAACTTTTTGAGGCGTATTTCCTGAGCGGCGTCGACTATCGCTGCGCGGTCGGAGTCGTGGGCGTGGCGGAGGGCACGTTCGACTACTGGTATCAGGAAGTGAAGCGCGCGCTCGGCTCGGAATTTTCGCGCACGGGATTGTATCCGCCGGCGCGCTACTTTCGTCATTCATAGGATGGCACCTCTTAGGAGGACCGCGGAATCTCCCTCGATCTTAAGGAGCGAAGAGAGATTCTTCGTGGCGAAAAACGCCCCTCGGAATAACAGCAACCTTCTTGAATGGCGGCGCCTACGGAAGGTAACGACTTACCGCCGCCGTTTTCAATCGCAGGCGGTGCGAAAAAGTGGTTCGACGATTTGTCAAACTGGAGTGCGCGGAGCCAGGGCGCACATATCCCTGATCTAGGACTAGGGCACTTCCCTAAGGTTGTGTCCTCATACCAAGAATGGCGGGATCTCCATCTAATGCACCAGTACAAAGAGGGAAAGAGTAAGGGAGATCGAAATGAGCTTACAGAAGGACGTACCAAAAGGAAAAAGTGCTAGGCCATCTATCACCTTGCCTGGGTACGTGGAGAAGATCATCCCGCCGCCGCATCCGTCGCTATCGGAAAAGGCCCAGATCGTAATCTACGATGCGGATCACATGTATCGCGAAATTCGAGTGGAAAACAGACTGGGCTGCGCGAAAGGGAAGCCGTGCCGGTTGAAAACCGGCGCGCATGTGGACATCCGAATCGAAGCCGATTCAAAGTGGACGGTTCCTAATTCAGAGCTAAATTAAATTGAAAATTGCTTGATGCAGCGGGCGGCTTGAACTCCCGGCTTTGGCTCGGGAGCGGCCTCGCAACTGAGGGACGGCACAGGCCGCACCGTCAGCTAGCGCGTATTCTTGCGCGCGTTGCCGCGCAGCGAGCGAACGAAGGACCAGCCCATGTCGAAGGGGAGAAGCAGAACGTTTCTGATCAAGCTGGAGCGCTTATCGAGTCTGTCGTGAATGGCGTCGGACTCGGCCTTCTTTACCGCGACCATCGCCGAGAGGTACTTCAAGAAGTTGACGCCACACTTTTCGCACGTGCCACCTTGGCGCTGTTCGTGGTGACATGACGGGCACTCGTAGCGCAAAGTGGCGTGGCAACGGGGACAAAACCGCGCGATGTCGCGAGCCTCGCCACCGCATTTCGGGCATTGCATAACTCAATTTTACGGCTGCGACGACGTGCCATTGCCACAAAGCCGCTCGGCTGCGTCCTCTTAGTCACCTGTACTACCGTACAGCTTGGCCCCGTTCTCACGTGGGGCATGCGGGCGGGGCGATCGGCTGCGCGAGCTATTGCGCGGTGCGGCGGCCGGGGGTGGAGCTAGAGCGGCGGTCGAAGCCGCAGCGGCGGTCGCGTACACCGGGGCCGGGCACTCCGGTTTGGCGACGCGCCGCATCGGTTGGGGCAAGCAACTTGACCACGTGCTGAATGCGGTCCATACGAAAGGGCTTGGCAAGGCAGACGACGGCTCCGAGCGAATGCGCGTTGGAATAATCGCTTGGATACGCGGATTGTGTTGTCAGCACCACGGGGACGCTGCGCAGGCGCTCGGTGGATTTAATTCGCGCGCAGAGGTCGTAGCCCGGAAGGTCGTGACCTTCGATTTCGGCGATCACCAGCGCGGGCAGCATTTGGTCGAGCAGCGCGTGCGCCTGCCGCGCGCTTTGCAATGCCATCACTTCGTAGCCTTGCTCGTCGAGGAAGCTGCGCAGCAGGTCGCGCACGCCCGAATCGGAATCGACGACAATGACCAGGGGTCTCTGTCCGTCGGCGGTTTTCTCGGGAGACGCTGCGGGCGTGGTTTCCTCTGACCACGCGAGGTCGAATGCGCGTTCGAGGCCTGCTGCTACGGAGGCATCGACGCGCAGGTCGCGCGCGGATGGCTCGAACGCAATCGCGACAGCAAAATGGCCTTCGACGTCCTCTCGAACGCGCACCACGCGGCCGGGGCGCTCCGCCTGCACGGCTGCGGGCGATTTGCTGTAGGGAAATGTGACTGCGACTGCCATGCCGGGAGAAAAACGAGCGCGGGAGCTGGCGAATAGGAAGCCGTTGCGTGAGACGTCCAGAGTGGTTGAAATTTCTTCGATCGCGGCGTTTCCCGGCGCCGCGCTGCGCACCCGCACTGGTGCGGAGATCACGGCTCGGCGGCGCTTGCGGCGCTCAGACGTTTTCTCGCTCGCTTGCATGGGCGAGCCTTTTCGGTCAGTAGCTCGGCGTTGGGCCAGGGCTCGGTCAATCGATTTGTGCCCCCAGCGCCAGAACGGTAAATTCGAACCATCAGCCATCTGCGGATGTCCCCCTATGTTTCGCCGAGTGAAGGGCTAATCTAGCAGAAGCGGGCTGCGCCGCGCCGTGGCCTCCAAGGCACATTTCATTAGTACGAAAGTTCCGGGCGATCCCGGGAACGTTGGTAATCGCCACCGCGGACGCGCGGTATGACGGACTTTTCGGCCCGCGACAGACTCACCCCCACGTGAGTCGGCTGGTGCTTTGATGCTTAAGCAACGGCGAGGAAGCGGCCGCATTCCACACGGCTCGAGGGTGACACTTTAGGCAGGGGTGCTGCTATTCTCAGGGGAGCCAGCTTGCGCCGCGACGTGGATTGAGCAGGTGTGTAGCGTCGGGACGAATACGAGGAGCCTTTGGCCCAAAAGACGCCGTATCGCCTATCGGTGCTGGATCTCTCGCCGGTTGCATCGGGATCGAGCAGTTCGGAGGCGCTGCGGAACACTCTGGACTTAGCGCAGCTCGCCGACGAACTCGGCTATGCGCGCTACTGGCTGGCCGAGCACCACAACACGCCGCTGATCGCCAGCTCCACGCCCCAGATTATGATTGGTCACGTCGCGTCCGCAACCAAGAGAATTCGCGTGGGATCGGGCGGCGTAATGCTGCCGAACCATGCCCCACTGCAAGTTGCCGAAGCCTTTCGAGTGCTTGAGGCGCTGCACCCTGGGCGCATTGATCTGGGCCTAGGACGAGCACCGGGTACGGACTCGCTGACTGCTCTGGCCCTGCGGCGTTCGCGAGAGGCGCTGAACGCCGAGGATTTCCCTCAGCGCCTGGATGAACTGTTGGCGTTCCTGGGGCTATCAAGCTCTGTTCGTAACGACGGAGCGGGGAACGGCGGTTTCCCGGAAAGCCACCCATTCGAGCAGGTTCGGGCCATGCCAGATGATGTGCCGCCGCCGGACGTTTGGCTGCTGGGATCGAGCGATTTCAGCTCGGCGCTAGCGGCGCATTTAGGGCTAGGGTTTGCCTTTGCGCACCACATCAACCCGCTGCCAGCGGTGCGGTCGCTCCGCGAGTATCAAGCGAGCTTTCGCGCATCGGCCCATATGCCGCAACCGCAAGCGATTCTGGGCGTTTCCGCCGTATGCGCCGAAACCGATGAAAAGGCGGAGTTTCTGGCGCGGCCGCTGGAATTGACTTTGCTGAGATTCCGGCAGGGTACGAGCGGGCGATTTCCTAGCGTGGAGGAAGCGACAAACTACCCCTATACACCCCAGGAACGCGAAATTATACGTTACAACCGGCAAAGGACCTTTGTGGGGTCGGCGGAGTCGGTGCGCGAGCGTGTGAGCGAGCTGGCTGCGCAGGCAGGCGTCGAAGAGATTATGATCACCACGATGATGCACGATCACGCCGACCGGCGAAGGTCGTACGAGCTTCTCGCCGAGGCCTTTGGAATCGTCTAGCCGCAGCCAGCCGCCGGGGGTTAAGGCCCGAACTCTGGTTCCCGCGTTTGCAGGCGGCGGCCGACCTCACGCACTCATACGGTCTGATTGCACGCGTGTTCCGCTTGATGGCGGATGCCCGCACGATGTTAGGCGCGAGTTACGGTCCTTACGGCAATCACCTCACAAAACTATCAGGTGAGCATTGCATTTCGGGGAGAATTGTGGTACTCTGCTACTGCGTTTGTTGCTCTTGTGTTCCTTTTGACGAGTCTCGAAGAGGCTGCCGGGCAACTGCCCGACGGCCTTTTTTTGTGGCGCGGCGGGGAAACTTGGTGTGACAAGTAGCTTTCCGGGACGGCCAGTCCGCCGTTCTATGATCGATTAGGAGCAGAAGAAGTGGCCAGAGAGCAAGGTACAGTGAAGTGGTTTAACGCCGCTAAAGGTTATGGATTCATCCAGCGCCAATCCGGTGAGGATGTTTTCGTTCACTTTTCGGCGATTCAAGCAGAAGGATACAAGAGCCTTAACGAGGGCCAGGCTGTGGAGTTCGAAGTCAAGCAGGGCCCGAAGGGTCTTCAAGCTGAGCGCGTCGTCAGTCTCTAGTATTAGTAGAGAGGCTGCACGCACGGCGGTTTGAATTCAACCCTGGGGGCGGATTCGGCAACGAGCCGCCCCCGTGCAAGTCGCAATCAGCATTATGGAGATGCTGGCGACCTTCGATTCCCTTGAACCGATCAAGTCACAGGGAATTCCCGTCGTAATCCGTAAACTTCCGCAGGAGCCAGCCTCGCAACAGCCAACCAAAACCACGTCTGTATTCAGGACTAAGGGAGGCGCGATGCAGGTATTAGTGGAGGGCCAGACCATCAAGCATGATCAGTATGGTCTCGGCACCGTTACAGAGTCCAACAACGAACGCACAACCATCGATTTCGATAGCCATGGCGTGAAGAAGTTCGTCACGTCCATTTGGAGCGCTGAACTGGTGGGCGAACCGCCCGCCGATCGTCCAATGCGCAAGCGCGGCCGCCGCAAGGCGGTCAAGAAGTAAGCAGCCGAGGGTTTTGCCGGCACGGCGCGATCGCGCGGAGATCGCGTCGGGCAAGGCTGCACCGGTCTTTTCAGCCTTCCACCAGCTTTTCGCGAACAGCAAATCGGACCAGATCGCTAAAGCTTTTGAATTCCATCCTCTTCATTATGCGGTTGCGATGGCTTTCGATGGTCCTCGGAGACACGCCCAGGTCCGCGGCAGCTTCCTTGTTACTTCTGCCCGCAGCTAGCAGCTGAATCACCTCGACTTCCCGGCCCGTAAGCCTCACGCCGTCGTCGCCGGGCGCTTCGCTAAATCCTTCCACAAAATTCCGAGCCATGGATATCGCCAGCGCGGTGGTGAAAAACGGCTGGTGATGCCGGATATGGTCGACGGCCTCCAAGAGCTCCGAGTCCGCATCCGATTTCAGGACGTAACCGAGGGCGCCGCAGCGCAGCGCCTCGCGGGCGAGCTCATCAGAAAAGTGCATCGAGAGAATCAAAAATTCCGTGGCAGGCGAGTCCTGTTTTCCAGTGGTGAGCACTTCGAGTCCCGTGACTTCCGGCAGCGTTAAGTCGAGAACCACAAGATCCGGCTTACCCGCCTTAATCATGCTGATGGCCTCGCGACCGCTGGCGGCTTCCCACGACACTTCGAGGTCGGACTGCGATTCGAGCAGCGTGTGCACGCCGCGCCGAACCAGGGGGTGGTCGTCGACCACTAGCACGCGGTAGGGACGATCAAAACGTTTCGCCGCTTCGGCTGCCAATTCTTTCAGCGCGGGATGGTCAATCGATTCGTCAACGGTGTCGGACTTGCCTGGTTTCTTGCGCATCTTCACCCCCAATTGCGGAACTTGACTGACGTCACCTATGCCGGGCTGCGCGCGAGTGCTTGGCCATGCGGGTGCTTTTGGCGAGTGGCTTGAGCGGAGCGGCGGGAAGCAAAACACGAACCGTGGTTCCCTCGCCGGGCACACTTGCCAGCTCGAATACTCCGCCGAGCTGCCGGACGCGCTCGCGCATTCCGGATATTCCGACGCCGAGCTCGGCGCGGCGATGGGGCGTCCCTTTCGGCGAAGCCAGGCCGCAACCGTGGTCTCGGATTTCCACGCGGAGCTGCGAATCCTCCTGCGCGACGCGAATTTGCGCGGTCGTGCTTCCCGAATACCGGTGGACGTTCGTGAGCGCTTCCTGCACCACGCGAAAAACCGTAGTCTCGATCTCCTGGCTGTAGCGGCCGAAAGGATCGGCGATCCGAACCGCGGCGCGAATGCCGCTGCGTTCCGAAAATCCCTTCGCGTACCAGCGAAGAGCCGGGCCGAGGCCTGCGTCATCGAGCAATGGCGGATGTAGCAGATAGGACACTGTTCGTACTTCGCGGATGGTGCCGTCGGTCAGCAACACGGCGGAATCCAGCAACGCAGTCGCCATGCCGCCATCGTTTCGAGGCAGGTGCCGGCGCAGGCGTCCCAGGGTCATTTTCAGCGCTGCGAGGCTTTGGCCCGCCGATTCGTGGAGTTCGCGCGCTAGATGGCGGCGCTGTGTATCTTGTTGGTTCATTAGCTGATGGGTGAGCCGCCGGAGGTCGCGACGCGAACCCATTTGTTCTGTAACGTCCTGGATAACGCTGATCACGCGATAAGGCAGGCCAACGTCGCCCGAAAGCGGAACCATATGAGTCAGATGAGCGCGCACGCGTCCATCGGGCGCGCAATAGCGGGACGTAAACTTGCAGGGCCTGCCAGCACCTATAGAATTGTGAACTATGCGGCGCACCCGCTCGCGATCACCAGGATGCATACGCTCCCAGTACATCTCTGCCGAATAACCTGTCGGCGAGCTGGCATCGAACATTTTCATAAGCTGTGGAGAAAGAGTGACTTCGCTTGTTTTTAGGTCCATTTCCCAGCTGCCAAAATTGGCTACGCGCTCGGCACGCGCCAGCAACGCTCCGCGCTCCGCCAGAAATTCGGCCGCCAGCTTACGGTGAGTCACATCGCGCGCCACCAGGCAAGTCGCGAAATCCTGTTCGCCGAAGTGCTTCAGTGGAATCGCGCACACAGAGAACCAGCGCGACGATCCATTGCCTTCCAAGTTAAGTTCGCGCTCCTCACGCTGGCCGAGAACGTCAGTTCGCCGAGCGAGGGCCTCCATTTCCGCCAGAAGGCGCGGATGAATGATGGCGTTGAGACCACATCCCAGCAGATGACGGGTGTCGACTCGTCCCGCTGGCCGTTGTGAGTTCCACACCGCAGCGATTCTCGCTGAAGCGTCGGTGATAAGCATGAACTCACCGAACATTTTGATGAGTGACTCAAATGTCTGAAATTGGGGAGTTTGTTGCAATGTGGTGGCGGGTCTCGCCTGAATGTGCGGTTCCGTTTTGGGAAGCTGCCTAGATTGCGGCTGTCTTCCCGTTTCATCGCTCGGCGCCGAGCGGTTGGGCTGAGCGTCCACGAGCCTACAGGTAACCTCCTAGTATCCAAGTATCTTGAGACGGGACCAGATGTCGGCCGCGAAAAGCACACTCGTAACGTCGGGAAATTACGCCAAATTTATTGTATCGTCAAGTACTTTGTGATTCATCTTGGTACACCGAGCAAGCTGACTGCCGCATTTTCCGCGCGGTAAAATGCGTATTGTTCCGAATTGATCATTTGTGTTCGGGCGCCTATTCTGCTCCGACTACTGGAAGGGGAAGGCTAGGTTGTTTAATGTGACGCCACGCGCGGCCCGATAAGTATGGTGGGAGCGCGTGGCGATCATTTTCGGACCTTGCGAGCGATGTGGTGACGGTCTCAACTGCAGAGTCAGGTGCCCGAAAGTAAACTTCAGTAAATTGCCTAAGGTCTCGCCGCATGCTCCGCGCACAGGGGGCGTTATGGCGACAACAGTTCTTCAAGTCTTGATGATTGGCAATCCCTCCGCGAGCACGGCAGCGATGCTTCTTCGCCTTGCGGCCCGAGGATGGGGAACGCAGCACGTTGACACACTGGCGGAGGCGCGAGAGGCGATGGAGACCTTTCGGTTTGTAGTGGTCTTGGCACCAGAGAATTTGGCGGACGGCAGGGGGTACGATATTGCCGATGTTGTGACACGACAAGCGGGGAGCCTGTACGTGGGGATTCGGCTGTCGGAAACTCTTTGGCTGCCGGTGGTCGAGCGCGGTGCGCTTGTGCTTGGCCAGCGCGCTCTGAATGGCAACGTGTTTGAGAATGAAGTGGAGTTGGCGTTTGGACAAGTCGACGGAGAGGCGCGGCTGGATGAAAATCGCCGGACAGAAGCGCGGGAGGGCACCTCGCATCGAGTCGCACCGGTGAAACGGCGCGGAGCCGAAGCAGCGTAGGCTCTTTTGGCGCCAGTGCCACACTGACGGACCCGCGCATACGGCAATAAACGTCGCAGGACCTACCGAAATTTCAGGCTTGGCGCGAAGGGACTTTGGGCACGGCTACGTTTGCGGGCTTGGTTTTTGCGAGCCACCACCAGAACAGCACGCCCGCGATGAGCGAAACGAGGCCGGCCGTTTGCGCGTTGGTCATGATGCCGAAGAACGAGAGCGGGTTGATGCGAATAAATTCCACCAGGAAACGTTCCAGGCCAGTGAGGAACAGGTAGGCGGCGAACACAGCTCCCGGCAGTGGAGAGGTGAGCATCGCGCGCCAGCCGAAGTGCGCATTCTCGGACTCGGTCGCGCGTTCGGAATCAGCGACGGCTTCGCGCAATGCGACGGTGGCGCTTCGTTCGCGAGAAGCCGGCGGCACCCGGCGATTTACTTCCGAGGATTTTTTCAGTGGCGCCGAGATCTCGCCGGCGCGCGCGTTCGCAAAGCGAGCGGCGATTTGACGTCCACCCAAGCGCCACAGCAGCCAGGCAATCGCGCACGCGGCGACGAACTCATAAAGCGGTGTAGGCTGCACTTTGCAGCTGGCCGGCCAACCCCACGCCACGCAGGTCTGAGTAGTGGGGACCAGTCCGTGCGGGAACCGCATGCCCCAAGGCAGATTGGTGGGCTGGCCGTAGTCGCCATCGCCTGATAGAAAGCAGCCGATGCGTCCGATGCCATAGCCGAGCGCAGCCGCGGGCGAGCCGACGTCGAGCATGGTGAGCAGTGGAATTTTACGGCGGCGCGCCAGCCAGATGAATGCCGCGAATCCGGCGATGAGTCCGCCAAACCATGCCAGGCCGTAGCGGCTGAAGATTTCGCCGATCGGGTCAGCGAGCAACTGGCGCGGCGTCTCTAGCACGTGATAAAGCTTCGCGCCAATAATGCCAGCCAGGCACGGAACAGCGATAAACGCTTCCGCCACACCGGAGTTTTTGTCGGCAATGCCGCGTCGGGCCAGGTCGGCGCGGAGGACGAAATACGCCATCACCATCGCCGTCGCCACCATCAGCCCAAACGTGGGGATCTGAAGCGGCCCTAGTTGCAGGAATGGAATCATCGTTCGAGGACCGTTTAAGTTTCGTCCGGAATATGCGCGGTGTCAAACCACTTCGCGGGACGCTTGCAAAGTAGCGCTGCGTTTGACGGTGGCCGGCCGCTATCACGGGAGTATCCGGAGTATTTGGCTCGACGACGTCGTAGAGCCGCCCACGGAAACTTCGGCGTCGAACAGCGGCGGTAAGTCGGCACACTCTCCGTTGGCCGTGCCGCCCGCGCTCGCCGGACATGCGGGGGCTAGTACGACTAGGAGCTTCGAACCCGCTTGAGCGAAGATTTCTTGCGCTAATCGAGACCTAGAGAATTCGAATCGGAGTAGAATCACGCTTGAGAGAGCCTGACCGTCCCCGCGGCAGGTGTGAACATGAATTGTGACGCTCGAAGCCAGCGGTTTACATCGAAAGTATTCCTTTCGCAAGTCGTTCGCAAAATAGCAATCGCGGCTGCGTGCGCTGCTCTGATTTTTTGTGCGCGGCCGGCGCTGGCACAGCGCGGCGGTGGAGGCGGCGGTCACGCGGGTGGCGGCTCAGCGGCCGGGCACTCCGGTGGCTTCGCTGGCGGACGCGCGAACCATGGGGATTCGTTCTCTGGAGGCGGCGGGCGTTCGTATGGCGGTATGCGTGGACCGTCCTACTCAAGCGCGCACGACGGGATCGAAATATTTTCCGGCGCCGGCTCGCGAGGCGGATACACGCCGGGCGAATTCTCGCGCGGCGACAGCGAATCTTTTCACGGCGGGGAATTTTATGGCGGGGAATCGCGGGGCGACTCAGTCCGTGACGGCATAGTTTCCTATTCCGGGGCTCCGCGGCACACAACGATTGGATTTCCGCAGTCGGGCGGATCGTGGCAGGTTCCGGCGTCGGCCCATGGTTCGGGAGCACCGCTTGCTTTTGCTGGCCAAGGGCGGACTGTATGGCAGGAATCTTCGCGTGAGAATGAGACCCGGGATTCAGAAAACAGAGATCTGAGTTCACGGTCGTTCGGCAAATCCCAGCGGCCGGCAGGTGGCAACCGCGAGGATCGCAACGTGCGCGCTCGCGACCATTTTGCCGGGGGCTACTCAGACCGCAATCGCGACCGGCGGCGGGTGCGGGGCCCGTACTATCCCTACGGTGGGTATGGCTATGGCGCGTATGCAATTTATCCGTGGCTTTACTTTGGCGAGAGCGGGTTCGGGAATTGGTCCAATTGCGACCAGTGGACGGCGGATTGGGATTGGCAAGAGCAAGGCTGCGAGGGCAACGAACCGCAAATCGTGGCCTATGGCGCGGATGGCGTGTACCCCGCGCCACAGACAATCACGGACACGCGTTTGCAAGAGTACATACGGCAACACCCGTGGGTCGGTAACGCAAGCATCGCGGAGGGGCCAGACGAACGGTTGTCTAATTCCGAGAGCGATGCGATCGCGCAGGGCAGCAGCGCGAGATCGAATTCCACTGCCGAGACGCTGCTATATCTCACTGATGGCACCAACTTCGACGTGAACAGCTACTGGCTATCTGGCGGTGATCTGCACTACATCACCAGCTATGGCGGCGAAAATGCTGTTTCCATCTCACAGGTGGATTTACAGCGGACTGTCAATGTGAATGCCGCAAGAGGCGTGCCGTTCACGCTGCGTCCCGCGCCGCGCGGTGGCTCTGGTGCTGGCCGCAGATAGTCGTGGTTCCGCGAAGGGAAATTCGTCAAGGCCCGGAACCTCATTCCGACTGTGCAGCTGACAACCTCTGCGAAAGGGCGAAAAGGTGACGCACCGGATCGAGGTTCGGCTTGGCTATTTTTCCGATACAGAGAAAAGTACTTGACAGATATTGAATGTTGATGTACAATTGTTTTCGTTATCCTCGAATTGCGCGCACGGAAGCCGTCCTGAGTTTCGTTCGATTTCCTTTCACAACGTCTTTTGGTCACTGCTCCGAAAGTGCGTCACGCCGTTGTGCGTAGCGACTAAAAAAACGGCTGCAAGCCGCCGCACTCTACATAACGCTTCGCTGTGGCGCGATGTTTCCTCCTCGGTTGAGACCAGTCTGAACGACGAGTTGCGGCTGACTTCCCACACGCACTACGCGCCAACGACGTGGTTTCATTCGTTCCCTCATTTCCGAATCGACCGACAAAATCAAATCAAGTGAACGCCGCGCCCGCGCCGCATTTGCAGCCGGAGCGCGAATTTTCGGGAGAGATCCATGCCGAATTACAACGCGCAAGTACCTCCGTATTCGATTTTTCCGGGAGATGTCGCGTTTGCTTTCAACGGTGAAGCGCCGTCTGTGGGGCAGGCCAGCCAGCAATTTGCCCTGCCGAGTTATGCGGGATTTCCGGAGAACGGGCGGACCATTCGGTGGCAAACGATCTATGGCACGGCGCCTTCGGCGGTGAACGTGGCGCTGCAAACGGCGATGGTCGATGCGGATTCGCAGTACGCGTCGATTGACACGTCAAGGGCGACGGGCGGCGAAGCGCGCACGGTTACAGGAGTGCGCGCGAATTTTGTGCGCGCGAAGGTTACGTCGATTACGGGCGGATCGGGCGTCGTAGTGCAGGTTTTGGGATAGCGCGCTACTTCTTCGCTATTCCGAAGCGGATCGGGAGCAGCGCTCGCAGACGCGCGTCGCGCAGCCAGATTCCCAACCAGGCAATCATGCTGGTCGATAGCGGGACCAGAATCGGATAAGGCTGCCCGATACGGGTGTACGCGGCGATGGCTCCGCCGAGATATCCGGTGAGAAGCACGCAACCCAGCACTGCTGTGGGAGGAATCAGGTACAGGGTTATGCAGCCCAACTGCAGGCATGCGAGGAGCGTCAGGCGGCTCGCCGGCCAGCCGATTCGTGCAAACTCCGCGACGTAGCCGGGGTTTCGGCTCAGCTTCCAGTGAGCGCTCATGCCGACGACGAAAACGGGCCACAGCGAAACCGCCCAGCCCAGCCACAGCAGCCAACGATTGGCATTCATTTCGCGTGCGGGAACATTATTCGCGGCTGTGGCATTCATGCTTTCTCTCCCATGGATACTGTTGCGGAGCGGCGCCCGCCCGGAAACGCGGCGCGCATCTTAGCTGAATGACAGGGCCGGCGCGAGGCTTTTTTGAAGGATTTTGTGAAACGCGCGTAGGACAGTTTTTCTGCTCGGAAGATGTCAGTGGAAGCGACGGCGCTGAGCGCCCTAGCGGCTGGCGGGAAGCCGGAATTGCTTGAAGTTGTCTTGCGGTTGGGGCGAAGCAGGGTAGCGCATATCGACGTATGCGGAGGCCAATCCCCACGCGTACATCGCCGCTATGGCCGCAAAGCAAAACTTGGCCAGCTCGAGATAACGATCGACCATTCGCGTAACGGACCAGCCATACAAAGTGGTGAGCAGACTGGGATCGGAGAGGTTTACTCCCTCGATCTCGCCAAACGGAATGTCGCCCCAGGGCCCTGACCATGAACGGTACACATGCATGAAGGCCAGCGCGCCGATGGCCAGCAATCCCCAGCGCACGCCCCAACTCTTGTGGAGCTTGCTGTCGCGCGAAGAGTAGAACGTGGCCATCAGGATTGTGGACCAGACCATTGCGCCGCCCTCGCCGCCAAAAGTGATCAGGGCTGACTGCTTGAAGGGCGATAGGCTTTGGATGGCCATCTGCAGAAGAAGGACCGCGGCGGCGGCGCAGACCCATCCCCAACGTTGCGCCCTCCAGGCTAGAAATCCCCAGGAGACGATCCCGACGGTCACAATCACGACGATCGGCCAGTGCCGTTCCTGGCCGATCATAGTGACCCAAAACGTGGGAATAGCCCATCGTCCCGCAAGCCAGGCGGTGGCGGCGTGACCGCATTCGTGCGTCACCATTTCGAGCATGCCTGCCACCATGTTGAAGCCTGTGCCGGTTAACCAGCGCGCTACGAGCAATGCGAGAGGCAGCGCCAGCAAGCGGCACTTAAATTCCGTGACAGCGGCTTTTCGGGCGTCAGCAGGCGATTTATCCGGATCAGTTGATAGAGCGGAATTTAACGATGCAGCAAAAGACGAGACCACAACTGCGGGGCCAGCCGGTTTCGCGATGGTGTTGAACGTCGGCGCTGGCAGCGACGCTAGCACGCCGGGCGTTTGCGCGGGTACCTCGGGCGGCCGATATTTCGAGAAGACAACTCCGCACTTCAGACATTCGGTGGTCTGCAAGGGATGATCGAATTGGCACTTTGGGCAGCGCATCTTTTTAAAGGCAGGACGTCGTGGAGTCTCGAATGTCGCCGCAGCTCCTGCTCCGCCGGTGAAGATACGGAATGCACATTGCTCCGGCAGGCTTAGTCTCAGTATGGCCAAGACCGCGCGACCGAGTACGAAGATAAAATCCCTAGTTCACTAACGATAATCATGCCTGATAAGCGAGGCGGGTGAATTGGCGCTTGTCACGACTGAAGGCGCCTTCTATTTCACGACTGTGGTAAAGCGGCCGTTGACGATGGGGTCGCGTTCGTTTTCTTCGCAATCGGTTTCCTCGATCATGCGGTTGAAATCGGTGACGCGCGAATGAATGATCGTGGCATGCATTGGTTTCGTCAGCGCCACGGCATCTTCAACCGTATAGTCGATCTGCATGTGATTGTGATCGATCATGCGAATGCGTTCGACAAAATGGAGTTGGTCGCTCATCGGGAAGAAAAAGCCGGTTAGCTCGCCGGTGTAGAGCCGCGGTTTTGTGGAGATGGTGTCAACCACGAGCGTGCCGCCATCCCAATGGCCAATAGAGTCGCCCATGAGAGTCGGCCACAGCTCATCTTTCGGAGGATGCGAGCGGCCATCGGTGTAGATGTGACGCACGGCGCCGACCGTGCTGACGAAGGTGGTTTCCTCGGGAGTCACCAGCCACTCGTACATTCCCGGCGTCAACGTGGCGGGGAATGGCGGCGGTCCGCATAGGGGGTCGTGCGTGGCGGGCGGATGGGTTGGGTCGGCGGCAACCGCAGCTGCAACTTTTTCCCGGATCGCATCGAACTTCGCCTGGTACTCGCGTGTGAACGACGGCCGCAGAGCGGCCGCATAGTATTTCAACCGGCGCTGGCCTTCGGCACTGAATTGCTGACCATCGGACTGTCCCACGAACGCGTCGAGTTCCCAAATGCCTGACCAATCGGGCAGTTTGGCGAACGCTGCGACGCGGTCCTTGGAAGAAATCTGCGCGCGCATCGGGACGAGGCCGCCTGCAATCAGCTCTAGCGCGATAAGCGGTAGCGCGCCTCGCAAGACCATTCGACGGATGAGTTTCGCGCTCATTTGTTCATTCAGTCGGTGGCCGGCTCAGTGAGTCGCAGGGATCGCAGGCCGGCCGATGACTCGCCCGTCTGGGCCAGTGACCGAGAGGACAAGCCCTCCGCGCTGGCCGTCCCGCAGCGGATTGATCATGATGGTGACCTTGTCGCCGGCGTTCAGGCTTCCAGGCTTCCATCCCTTACGCATCAACTCAACCGGAGCGCCCATCTCAACGCCCCACTCGGTGGCGGGGGCGCCGGCATTGCCGGCGTCCGGGACGAGCACCTGTATCCAGCAATGCGGATTGGTCCACTGAAAATCTTTCACGGTCCCGACGAGTTTGATCTGCTTCGTGGTATCAAACATGGCGCGCGAGTGGTGCGCGAATGCGCTGACCCCCATGAATGCCACGGCAGCTACCAGCAATATTCGCAGTGCAGATCTCATATGTCCGTTGGCCCTGCGGGTTTGAAAGCGGCCCGATTATAGATCAAAACAGGAGCGGATTGTTTTGATGTAGTGACGCCCAAGCGTGCTTCGGCGTCACCCAGCTGCGGCGAGCCGCCGCACTTCACGCGGATAGCGGCCCATGGATAAATCAAGCGTCGATCGAGCGATGACCGCGGATCGCGCGTTTTTCCACGGTGGCGTTCGCTCGCTGAGCCGAAGCTTGGCCTTACGTTCATCCAATTTTCCCAACCGACACGCTGCGGACCAAAGACACGGCCCGCCTCAATAATGGCCACAGACAAGCAAGAGCAAAAAAAACGAAAGCCACGCCGGCGCAGGCGGTGGCCGCTGGACGAGGCGCTCCGGCGCGAAGGACTGGATGAGGTGGAATACGCACAAACCCTAGGCGGCTTCTTTCAGCAACTGGAAGGCAATACTGGAATACCGAAGCTGAAGCTAAAGCTCGACGGATTGAAGGAGCTTGGCCGGCATCTGGAGCAGAGGCGCTCCGGACCGGTTGCGCCAGATGACGCGCCCGCGATCGTGCAGTTGGTGCACAACGTGGCGCGCCCGCCGCGAACGGATGCCGCCGAAACGCGCGAACCGGACGACAACGCCGACGACAGGCAGCCGGAATAAGAGGGGATCCTTCCGTTCATCAGGCGCCAGGAAACAGCGGCGGCGGGGCGCCCAACATGGTGACAATCACATCTTGTTTCGAACGCTGGGCCGGCGATCAAGCAACGGGAGCGCCGAAAACCAAAACGCGGGCGACGCGTGAGGGACGCGGACTGGCGTTGCCGTACACACCGTTTCCCAAGCAGCAGGAGTTTCACGCCTCGAAAGCGAAGTACCGGCTGTTCGGTGGCGCTGCGGGACCGGGCAAATCCAAAGCGCTGCTGATGGAAGCGATTTTGCAGGCCAACGAGGCTCCCGGCGCGAACACGCTGCTGCTGCGGCGGACCTTTGCTGAACTCGAGCAATCGCTGCTGCTCTATTTTCGCCGCGATGTGCCGCGGGAGTTGTACCGGAACTTCAATGAATCGAAACACTTGGTGACGTGGCGCAATGGCTCGACCACGCGCTTCGGCTATTGCCAGCGCGAACACGACGTGTACCAATACCAGGGTGCGGAATTTTTGTTTATTGGCGTCGACGAGCTGACGCTTTTCACGCTGCGCCAGTGGCAGTTTCTAACCAGCCGCAACCGATGTCCGGTGCCGGGCGCGTTCCCGTGCATGGCCGGAGCCACCAATCCGGGCAATATCGGGCACGCGTGGGTTAAGTCGCTGTGGATCGATCGGCAGGCGGCTCCGGGAATGGAGGATCCCGCCGAGTACGATCCCGCGGACTACGAGTTCATTCCGGCGCGGGTGGCAGACAATCCTATTTATGCGAGCGACGAAAGTTATCTGAAGACGCTGCGAGCGCTGCCTTCGCATCTGAAGCGCGCGTTTCTCGATGGCGACTGGGAAGTTTTCGCCGGGCAGTATTTTGACCGGTTCGATTTTGCGCGGCACGTGGCGCGAGCGGAAGCGATTGACTGGAAGCCGTGGTGGCCGCGATGGATCTCGGTTGACTGGGGATTCGAGCACCCGGCTGCGGCGTATTGGCACGCTGCGGCGCCCGCGGATGGTGCCGATCGTCATGCTTATCGCAGTGCACCGAATTCGACTTTTGATTTCGCTGCTCCCGCGAAGGCTCCGGCGGGCGCAACTGAAGGATCTCTCTTTGCCACAGCGGCGGCGACGCGCAAAAGGGATTCTCCGGCGATCCTCGACGGATCCCCTCAGAATGACAACACGCGGCGTGTGGTCACTTATCGCGAGTTTGTCACGCGGAGGACTTCGCCTCGGGATTTGGCGCGGGAAATTGTTGGCCGTAGCCAAGGCGGCGACGGCTCCCGCGAGAAAATCGATGCGATTTATCTTTCGCCGGACGCATTTGCACGGCGGACGGACGAAGCTTCGATTGCGGAGCAGATGGGCGAGGTGTTCGCGATGGCGGGTTTCCCGCGGCCGATTCCCGCGGACGACGATCGCGTAGGCGGCTGGATGCTGATGTACCAAATGCTGGACGCGGGCGAGTGGCTGCTCACCGAAAATTGTATCGAACTGATTCGCACGCTGCCGAGCCTGGTGCGTGATACGGCGCGCGTTGAAGACGTGGAAAAGATGGACGGCGACGATCCAGCCGACGCAGCGCGATACGGGCTGAAGTCGCGCTACGCGAATCGACGGGCAGGACAAAGCAGATTGCCTTTCGACGAGCGCCTGGCTGCGCGCGTGCTTTCGACCGATCCGACGATTCGCGCGATTCAGGCGCGCAAGGCGGCGATCGACGAAGCGCGCGGCGCGCAGCCGGTTTCGTTCGTGCGCCGCTGACGGAACGGGGCGAGTCCCCGGGGCCGCTAACAATGCTTTGCCAAAAATAGAGCGGCTTCTGCTGCTGGCGGTTTGAAAAAACAGCGGTGGCGAGTCGCCGCACTCCACACGAGTTTCGGCGTTCGCATCAGCGGGGATTGATATTGTGAATTGGCGCGTCGGCTACGGACGCGGCCAACCGATTTCCTTCCGGCGAGCCGCATTTCACACATAAAACATGAAAACGCTTCGTGACATTTGGCGGCGCATTACGTTCGCGCGCAAAGCAGTGGGGCGCATTCGCTCACGCCTAAAGACCCGCTACGCGCCCGAGGCCGAAGCAACGCTGGCGCGGACAGCGGAAAAGAGCGCGTGGCAAGGTGGCGAAATTGAGCGCCTGCGCGCCGAGATTGTTCGGGTACGTGCTGAGTATGCGCGCGTGCGCGAGGAGAATCGCGCGCTGCTGAACTCGATATTGGGAATCGCCGGGATTCCGCCGATTCCCGTGGCGCTGCAAGACGCGCACGCGTCGGAAGCGCCGAATGCAAACTCCGCAGGACCACCCCGAAGTGACCCTTCAGCCCAGTCCGGCCTCGAGGCGCCAGCCCCGATCAGCGCAGCGGACAAGGACCATCCGCGGGTGCCCACGGCTGTTTCGGGGCCGGTCTCACCTTTCACAGGCGAAAACGCGAACGAGCAAAAAGATTTGGCGGCGCAGCCACGCGTGCAGACGCGGCGTGCTGCGACGCGCCCTAAAAATCTTTCACAGGTGGCGGCGCCGATGCGGCGGCGTTCCTGGCAGCAGATCAATCGCACACTTGAATTCGAAGCTGCGCGCAAAAAGACCGGACCCGACGTCGATGCACTTGGCGAGTAGACGGGCCGCAGCAAACAGCTGAGTGCGTAGTTTTTAGGAGGCGACATGCCGTTCATCAACGGGCGTTATTATGTGAATCCCATCATGGGCGAGGCGCTGGAGGCGGCGCGCGAGGCGGAAGCCGCACTTGCGGCGCTCGAAACTCGCGCGCGGCAGAATTCTGGCTCTGATGCAAATAACGGAGCTGGTTCGAGGGGCGGATTTGACGATGAGCCGGGTGCTCAGGGCGCGTCGATTGGTGATGGGCCGATTCATCGTGTCGAGATCGAGGCGGCGGAGTTGGTGCCGTCGCATTCAGGGCGCGCGACGCACGGATACGTGGCGCGCGTGCATCGGAGTTCTGCTGACGGCGCGCCGCCGAAGAGCGCAGTACCTGCGGCGGGCCCCGCGCGAGCCGCCTCCAACGGCGGCGTGGCTGGGCGTGGCGGAACCAACACTTCGGGGCACGCGGAGACGCATGTGTTTGCCGACCATCGCGATTTGTTGAGTTTTCTGCGCGAAGAACTGGGCAAGGATCACTCGCGTTCGTAGCGGAGTCCTTAGAGTGCGGCGGACCGCGCCGACGATTGCTTACTCCGAGATTGGAAAACGAAGAGGGATTCTTCGGGCACAAAGTGCCCTCAGAATGACACCGCTTACTTCGATGAGATCGAGTGCGTTTCGTCGCGGCGGGGCATGGTCTAGAATAGCGCGCAGAGGTTTCCGCACTTGGGAAGCAGGGCAAGCCGGAGTGGCGGCTGGTCAAGCCGTCGGCGCCGAAGTCACCGGCAAGAACGCGGATTTGCGTCGCGGGCGAAATCGGTGGCGCCGCGCTACGCGGTGGTGTTCATCGCGCTGGCGATGCTTGCGATCGGCGCGCTGATGTCGTGGGTTACGCTGCGGTACTTCGTGGCCCTGTATTCGCATCACGGGAAGTCCGCGGAGCAATCGAATTCCGCAGTGCAGCCTGCAACGGCGGCCGCAATAGCAACTGCCGCGATGCAGCAGGATGTGATGAGCGATTTCGCGCAGGCCGCGCAGCAGGCGAAATCGGGCGACGTTACCGGCGCGGAGACACAAGTGGACCAGGCAACGTCGAGAATGGAAAACGAGCGCGTGGAGTCGCAGGCTGCGCTGACAGCCGCGAACGAGCCGACAGCTGAGTTTTTTAGCCGAGCGTCAGCGGCGCTCGACGGCATTCTAAGAGCGGAGCCAAGTGGAACGCAGGACGCCGCTCAGAGTATGGCCGCCGGACACCTCTTCGAGCACGTGACGCAAGCGCGCATTGAGCTGGCTGCGATGCGATCGTCAGAGCAGGCCATGCCGCAGGGCAGCATGCTGGCCGCGGATGAGCAGGCGCGCGCGGCTGGCGTCGCCGCCGAAGCGTACGGAGCCGACGCAGCAGCCGCGCAAGCCGGTGATTCGCCAAACGCGCCGGGAACGAATTCAGCGCGGCCCGTCGCGGTGGCGCAGGCGTTGAGGCTTCCGGCGGGACACGTGGTGATCAACTCCCCCCGCGAGCTTGCGGTCGATGATTCACTCGATCCTGCGGCGCTGGGCGGGACTTTTCTGGATGCGTCGATGATGCCGGACGAAGTGGAGATTCTGTTGCCTCCGGTGACGCGGCAGTTGTCGGACAACGTGCGGGTGGGGAATTTGACGATCGCGGGCGCGTCGCAAACGCTCGACGGGATTCATTGGCGCAACGTGACGTTTATTCGCACGCGGTTGCGATATGAAGATGGCGAGCTCGATTTGCAGAACGTGCGATTCGTGCGCTGCACGTTTGGGTTTCCGTCCGATGATCGCGGCGCTAGCGTGGCGACTGCGATTGCGCTGGGGAAGACTTCGATTGCGGTCCAGTAGGTTGCGGGCCAAACCGCCAGAAAAACAAAAAGCAGAGTCCTCACTTCCGTTCGCCAAAAGCGGGCGACCGGGTTCGGGATAACACGTCACCGCGGGTAGCGGTGAATGGTCGCATGCGCCTATTCCGGTGCAGCTTTGATTGCTCGCACGAGGCGAAACGCATCCGGCACCCGGTGCAGCAAGGTCCGTTGTATGCGCCGCGGCGGCGACGAAGCGAGCTTCGGCGACAGTCAGCGGCGGCAAGCCCCGCACTCCACATCAGCCGACGGCGTGGTAGCAGACCTGCAAAGATTGTTTTAACGTGCTTGGCACGACCGCACTCAATTCCGCGCGATAGCGGCGCGCAACTCCTCCCAGCGAGAAACGCATGACTATGCAAAAGTTCACGCAGAGCAGCGCGCAGCCGCCCGCCCGATCGGGTTCGCAACAGCAGAATGCTCGCCAGGCTGATCCGGCGATTGTCCCGGTGGAGGGGCCGCGCGCGTCAGGCGGTGCTCACGTGAACCAAAGAGGCATCCTTCGCTCCGCTCAGGATGACGATGAGAGTGGAGCGAGCGCCGCAAGAGTCGGCGCCGAGCGAATGAACGCTTCCGGATCGGGTGGGCCATACGGGGCGAACAACGAGCAACTGCCTGAGCGATTGCAGGAGGCGCTGCGCCGGCTGGTGTTCGATTTCGGTACGGAGTCGGAGCTTTCGCGTCGGCAGGAAATTCGTCGCATCAAGCAGGCGCATCAATTTTGGCGCGGGCTGCAATATCTATGGTGGGACGAGCGCGACCAGAACTGGCATTTGCCGTTCGAGCAGAAGTTGATGGACGGCAGCTCGCTGGAGGACATGCCGCGATACGAATTCGTTACCAATATTTACCAGGCTTTTGGGCTTTCACTGATCGCGGTGCTTTCGCAGGACGTGCCGCGCGTGCGTTTTTTCCCCTCGTCGGCGCACGCGGAAGAGGATGTGGCTGCGGCGAAGGCGGCGACGGAAGTTGCCAGTCTGGTAGAGCGCAACAATCGCATCGGGAATTTGATCGCGGATGAAGCGTTCAATTTGTGGACGGACGGCAAGGCAGGGGCGTACGTGCGGTTTGTGGTGGACGGGCAGAGGTTTGGGTTTCATCCCGAGACGGAAATTGGGATGCGCGAAGTGCGCGTTGGCGGGGATGTGTATGTTTGCCCGGAATGCGGGGAGGAGACTGCGCCGGAGATTGAGCGCGCGAGCGGTACGCGGGATCCTTCAGGCGCTGCGCGCCTTCAGGATGACAACTTTGCGAATGCCGCAAGCGCTGCCACCGGCACAGATGGAATATTTGGCGACGGGGAGGAGACCCCGAAGCTAGCCTTAGCGTCGAACAGCGGCGGCGAGCCGCCGCACTCCACATCGGTTCCCTCGGTAGGCGATTTGCGCCAGCGTGAGAATGACCCTTCGGTCGCGATGCCATGCGCGGAGTGTGGGGCACTGCCGACGGAGGGAGATTTTGTTGCGGCGGAGATGATTACCGTGCCGGCGGCGCAGACCCGATTGCGCGTGGCGAATGGGCAAGAGGTGATCACGATCGTCGGCGCGCTGGAGCTGAAGACTCCGCCGTGGGCCAACGAGATGGCCGAGTATCCCTACCTGCAATGGAATATGGAAGTGCATTTGGCGAGGCTGCGCGCGGCGTATCCGCACGCGGCGGATAAAATCGGATCGCCGGTGGCGGCGAGCATGCAGGAGTACGAGCGCCTGGCACGGCTGGCGCAATCGCAGGGCGGACCGGTGACCGAGGGCGGAGATTACAACATCAACCTGATCACTTTTCAGAGGACGTGGCTGCGTCCCTGGGCGTTTTTCGCGCTGGACGATAAAGCGTTGCGCGACGAGCTGTTGCAACTTTTTCCCGACGGCGCGTACGCGGCATTTGCGGGGGACGTCTACTGCGAATCGCGCAACGAAAATATGGACGATCATTGGCGGGTGATGCATGCGCTGCCGGGAGATGGATCGAGCGGTCGTCCGGCGCTGGGCGATGCGCTGATCAGCGTGCAGGAGCGTTTCAACACGCTTTCGAATTTGCAGATTGAAACGTACGAATACGGCATTCCTCCGATCTACGCGGATAGCGAAGTGCTGGATTTCGATTCGCTGCAGAGCCAGACGGCCGAACCGGGTGCGCACTATCCCGCGCGGGCGAAACCGGGGCAATCGCTCGCGTCCGGGTTCTTTCAGCCGGATGCCGCCAGCGTGCCTCCCGATCTTGCCGAGCACGCCGCGAATTTGATGGGACCGGTGGCGCAATTTTTGACCGGCGCGTTTCCCGCGCTTTTTGGGGGCGCGATGAGCAACAACGACACGGCCGCGGGATACTCGATGGCGCGCGATCAGGCCATGGGGCGTATCGGGCTGGTATGGCGGCGAATGAAATTTTTTCACGCCGATGTGATGGGGCTGGCTGTCGATTGCTTCCGCAGGAACCGTCCGAATGATGTAGAGGTGACGCTGCTGGGAGCGGGCGCGGCGTTCGAATCGAAATGGATTCGGCTGGCCGATCTGAAGGGCAATCTTTTCAGCTATCCGGAAACCGACGAGCAGTATCCGACGCTTTGGTCGCAGCAGCGCGGCGTGTTGCTGCAACTGATGGGCAGCCCCGATCCGCAGATTCAAGCGATGCTGTCGAACCCGGAAAATTTGGCGCTGGTGAAGCGGCTGATCGGTCTAGAAGAGCTGGTGATTCCGGACGAAGAATCGCGCACGAAGCAGTATCGCGAGATTGCCCAGATGGTCGGCGAAGCGCCGATTGTGGTGCGGTCGGATGGTTCCAGTGGCGCTGGCGTCTCGCCGGCGAATTCGGCTGCGCCCGCCGAAACCGACGACCGCCGCCGGGAAGGCCGCGCTTCACAACCAGAGGCCACGGTCGAACTGACACTGCCGAGCGTTATGCCCGACCAATTCGCGGATAACCATGCCGTCGAACTGGAGGCGTGCATGCGATGGTTTTCCTCCGATGCGGGACAGGTGGCGAAGATCGAAGCCCCCGCTGGCTACGCGAACGTGCGCGCGCACGCGATGTTCCACCGCGAGTATTTGCTGAAACAGCAGCAACAAGCCGCGCAGGCACAGCAGGGCGCCGCTACACCGACGCGAGCGCGACGGTAGTTTATTTGACTGCTATCCGGCGCCAATTTGAGGGAGTTGCTGGGTCATGCAGTGGATGGTGCCGAGGCCGAGGACCAGGTCGCGGCAATAGATGGGCGCGATTTCGCGGGTGGGGAAGATCGCGGCGAGGGTATTGAGCGCGACGCGGTCGGCGGGATCGTTGAAGACCGGCACAAGCACGATTTTGTTCGCGATGTAAAAGTTGGCGTAGCTGGCGGGCAGGCGCTGGCCGTCGAACCAAACAGGCTTGGGCATGGGCAAAGTTTCGATGCGCAGCTGGCGGCCGTCTTGGTCGCGCATGCCGCGCAGCAGCGCCAAGTTTTCCTGCAGCGCTTCGTAGTTCTGCTCGGCGGGATCAGCTTCAACGACGGTCACAACAGTCGTGGGATCGACGAAGCGCGCGAGGTCGTCGACATGGCCGTGCGTGTCGTCGCCGGCGATGCCGTCGCGCAGCCAGAGCATGTTGGTGATGCCCAGGTAGCGGCGAAAAACTTCTTGGTAGTCTTCGCGAGTGAATCCCGGATTGCGCTCCTGCACGCAGCTGAGCAGGCATTCCTCGGTAGTGAGCAGGGAGCCGCGTCCGTTCACGTCGATCGAGCCGCCCTCGAGGGCCACTCGGCGGGATTTGTGCTCGGGCTGGATTACGCTAGCGGTAAGTCCCTGAGAATTGTTTGCCGGCCTGAGGCTCCGCGCTTCCGTTGAGTTTCCTCGTGCCATGAGGCGCATGGCGCGCTCGACCACGCGCGCGTCTTTCTTGTAGTTGCTGTATTTGGCCCAGCCGTTGAAGGCGAAATTCAGCAGCGTGCGTTCGCCAACTTCGTTAGCAATGGCAATCGGACCGGAATCGCGCATCCAGCCGCGGTCGGTGCGGACGCGTAGAAATGTGATGGCCTCCAAGTCCGCGCCGGACTTGCGCAGGATTTTTTTCGCGCCGGATTCCGCGGCGGCGTCTTCGACGAGCAGCAATACGCGTTCCACGCGCGCCAAGTGGCGCACGATTTCCGCGAAGGCCCACGGAATCGGCGCGAATTTTCCGGGCCAATCGGTTTTCTCGTGCGGCCAGCCGAGCCAAGTGGCTTCGTGCGGCTCCCATTCGGCGGGCATGCGGAACGCCTTTGATCGTTCATGGCGTAGACTGTCGGAGCGCGCGCCTGTTCGGTGGCGCTGCCCGTTGGTTTTTCGCACGGTCATTGCAGGAGGCAAACCATCGCGCTCTGTCGCGATGACAAACTCGGCCGGATCGTCACTTAGCGAGCCACCTACTGAGGATCGGCTCGTAAGCGTCGATGCGACGATCGCGGAGGAAGGGCCAGTTGCGGCGCGTGTCTTCGCTTTTCGCGGGATCGCATTCGGCGATCACAATCTCCTCTTTGTCACTGGACGCTTCGGCGATCACGCGTCCAAACGGATCGGCGACGAACGAGCTGCCCCAAAATTCTATGCCGGGATCGCCCGCGGGGGGATTGCCTTCGAAACCGACGCGATTCGTGACCGCGACGAACACTCCGTTGGCGATCGCGTGGCCGCGCTGGATGGTCCGCCAGGCGTCGAGCTGCGACGGGCCGAATTCTTCTTTCTCAGCGGGATGCCAACCGATGCTGGTGGGATAAAAAACCACCTGAGCGCCGGCCAGTGAAATCAGGCGCGCGCCTTCGGGATACCACTGGTCCCAGCAGATCTGCACGCCAACGCAGCCGTAGCGGGTGTCGAACGTGGGAAACCCAAGATCGCCGGGCGTGAAATAAAATTTCTCGTAGTAGAGCGGATCGTCGGGAATATGCATTTTTCGATAGATGCCGAGGAACGAGCCGTCGGCGTCGATGACTGCGCAGGAATTGTGGTATAGGCCGGCGGCGCGGCGTTCGAAGATTGAAGCGACGATGACGACTTTATTCGCTCGCGCCACTTTGGACAGCGCGTCCGTGGAGGCGCCGGGAATCGGCTCGGCTAGATTGAAAAGGTCGGCGTTTTCAGCGCGGCAGAAATACTCGCCCAGGAAAAGTTCGTGCGTGCAGACGATCTGCGCGCCCCGCTTGGCGGCTTCTTGAATATTGGCAACGGCGCGCGCGAGATTTTCGGCCGCGTTGCGCGTCGAGCGCATCTGCAGCAGGCCAAGCACAAATTTGTTGCTGATCGGAGTGCTCATGGCGACATCGTACCATGAGCTCGAGCGCAGATGATCATGCCGGCGCGCTCGTCGTCTCGTTGCGTGACGAAAAAAGCGGCTACACGTCACGCGAACGGGGCGAGCACCTACAGCGCGCGCTCGATGACGTTGGAGTTTTTTGAGACGCCGTAAGCATTGGTCATGGCTGGCGGCGGGGCGACCAAACGAATCACGTGCTGCAGGCGCTCGGGCTTGAAGGGCTTCGCCATGCAGACGACCGCGCCCATTTCATGACTCGCTGTGTAGTCGGCGGGCTGCGCGGAGCGCGTCAGCAAAATTACGGGGACGCGCTGCAGACGATCGTTACGCTTAATAATCAGGCAAAGATCGTGGCCGGACATGTCTTCGCATTCCACCTCGGCGATGAAGACCGCCGGCACAGTGGTTTTCAGCACTTCGAGCGCGTCTTGCGCGGTGGGAACGGTCACAACGGTGTAGCCATCCTGCTGCAGCATATTGCGAAGTGTATCGGCACTGCGCGCATCCGGCTCGATCACCAGCACCACGGACTGCCGGCGCTCTTGTGCGTGACCAGTCACGTGCGCCTCAGCGGAGGCAGGATCAAAGGCGTTTCCGGATTTGCGTTCGCTGCGTGAGTCAGTGCGCGCCGCTAAAAATTGCACGCCGATCAAGAATTTGCCGCCGGGCGCTTGCGTCACGCGCACCACTTCCGCGGATTGCGCCTGATTCAATGCGTTGGCCGAATTCGAGTACGGAAACGTGACGCTGAGCTGCTGGCCCTTCCAATAGCCCGCGCGACTCGCGGCGATCTGCAGGCCGTCACGCGAAACGTCGACGGTCATACAGACTTCTTCGAATGGCTCCGGCGCATTCACGGCGCGGAGATGCACTTGTGCGGAAATTTTGGCGCGCTTGCGGCGACGTCGCTCGACGGCCGAGCGCGAGTCCTTTGCGGCAATTGTTTCGGACTTCTGAGTGCTGTCTGCGGAGATTGCTGTGGTAGTGTTCATGCTCGCTTCCTCAGTCTTGATTGCGATTGCTTGGCACTCCGGTCTGGGTCCGGAGCCTCTGCCCGCGTGACACATATTGGCAGGGGGGATGGAAGCGCGGAATGGTACGGGAGTACCGATTTGGGAGTGGCGAGGTACTAGAACCATCAAAAGGCGCGTAAACCTTGAGTGGCCATGGCATTGCTAGTTGGCCGGATGCTGTACAACCAGGGTGGAGCGAATCTCCGCGTGCGCAAGGATGTTGAATTAGCGAGGAGGATTGCAGATGACCGTTGCAGAAACGATATCGCGCGAAGCAGCACCTAGCGGCACTGGTTCGGCGTCTGAATCGGCTGCGCGAGAAAACCGCGCGCGGGCGCGGAGAACTGCGCCGATGCAGCCGGCGCCGCTAAATCGATACGCCACAGACGATGAAATTCTCGGAATTGGCAGCTGCGCGGCACCGGCGCGAACGAATGCGGCGGGGCCGGACGGCGATTTCAATTTGGGAGCCGATGAGGCGCAATCCTCTGGTGCCGGCGTAGGATCAAATACGCGCTCCGGGCAAACTGCCGACGCATCAGCTGCCGATCCGGCACTGAAAAGCGGCGCGGCCCTCGATGAGCAACTACAAACGGCGCTCGATAACAGTCCGGAACTGCGCCGCGCCTGGCAAGACGCCCAATCGTATCGCGAAACGTTCGCTACTCCGGAAGAAGCTCGCGCGGCGACGGCGCTTTTAGGCGACCTGGACCGTATGGATGCGTTGTTTTTCTCACAGCGTCCGGAAGATCACGCCGAGCTCGCTCGCGCTGTTGCGAGCCTCGATCCTGCGGCATTCGCATCGCTCGCGCAGGCCATGAATGCGCTGGCTACTGATGCAGCGCGCGCGGCTGTAGCCGAGGGCGATAAGATGATTCCGCGGGATAGGCCACGAGGTGCTGAAAACCAAAGCGAATCCGAAACCGCTCGGAGCGCTTCTCAACAATCCGTTCGGAACGACGTCACGCAGCCCGGGCCTTCGCCGGCGCAGGTGGAATTTCTGCATGCCGCGGATGCCGCCGCGGTGCAAGGCGTGCTGGACGCGATCGAAACGCAAGTCGACCGTCTGTTGCCGGACGGTATTTCAAAAACGGCGCGCAATCGCGTAGTCGGCGAAATTTACCGCGAGCTCGATGGCAGCCTCGCCGCGAATCGCCAACTCGGACAGCAGATGCGAGACGCGTTCCGATCGGGCGGCCTGGATGCCGCGCATCAGCGCGCATTGGTTGCGCTCGTAACGGGCCGCGCCCGCCAGGCGCTGCCCGGCATTGCGAAGCGCGTGCTCAACGAATGGACTTCGACGGTCGTAGCCGCGAATCAGGATCGGCTGGCGCGGCAGCGATCCGCGGCGCATCGCGTTGATATCGCTGGATCCGGACGCGGCGGCGATAGCGGACGCCGGCCAGTCGGGCCTCGCGATATCGACTATGGCCGCATGTCCGATTCCGATATTTTGAATTTATAACGCTCGCCGGGCTGCCGGCGGCGAGAGCGCACTCAGAGCGAGGCCCGACTGGTTGCGGTTTTGTAGGTGTAGATGGTTTGCGCGAGCGACTGGGCGAAGCCGGTCACTTCCGCTTGCGTAATGGACGGCGGAAGCTTCAGCAATCCGCTGCTCGCCAGGTTGCTGACCATTGTCGCGAGATTCGAATTCACTTGCGTCCAGTTTACCACGCCGCCAGAAGTTGAAGTGACGACGTAGGAATCAATAATCCGCAGCAGCGTCCCGGGCGAAAGCAACACGCCGTTGCTCGCGTTCATGGAGTTCACCAAGTCGAGCGCGAACCACTGCATATCTTGCTGGTTGGCTCCCGACGGCGGAGAAACGATACCGCTGGCGATTTCGTCGGCCACAATGGAATTTATGGCGTTGGTTTGCGCCGGCTGATTCGCGGAGCCATCGGCGTTCGTGGGTGGCATCGCGTCTGCCACCGCACAGCTTAGGCCGAAAACGACGAGGTTCGTGTCCGGCGCTTGGATGATTTTCGAAACAGCCACGGTGTAAGCTTTGTATTGCGCCATCGTCATGCCGTAGTGAACGGTTAGCAGATCCGTTTTCACGGCGTCCGCCGCGAAACATTCCACTGCTGCATTTTGGCTGGACGTGCATTGCTGCGCGCCGGTCGTCTTTGCCACGGCTAAAAGCGAAACGAGCAGGCACACTCCTACGAGTGTGCACTTGTTGACAATCATTTGCGACACCTCCGCTGCAAATTTGTTGGCGCGTTCCCGGGCTGGGAATGGAACGCGTGCTGGCCAGTTTAAGCTTCCAGCGCGCGCATCATGATCCGGCAGCTGCGGCGCACTCAACTGTACGGAAGGCCAGTTTTGGGACGGTGCCTGAGCCCTGTCCTTCGACGCGCTTGGCGTGTCCCGCAGTACAGGCGCGCTGTCAGGTTGTGTAAAGCGAAGAACGAGAATTCGTCGAAGGGCGCGTCGGTTTCCGGCGTCTGCTGATTTCGGCTTCAGGACTACGACGCGCCGACGGCCTGCACCCGTCAAGGATTTTCCGCCCTCGAAGTAACCGTCCGTGAAGGACACCTCAGCATGATCAACTCTCGGCGATAGCGGACTTTTGTCGTTCGCTCGACAGAGCGGCAACCGCGTCGTCCCGCCACAGGAGAAACAAACAACATGGCACAGATGCAAAATGCGCAGTCCGTTGCGCTGCAACTCGAAAAGGTCCGCGACAAGCTGCCCCTGCTTTACGAACGGGACGACATGCTGCTGACCATGATCCAACAGCGGGGCGATGTGGAGCGCGTCAGCTCGCGCAACATGCGTCTGCCCCTGCAAATTCGTCCCGGAGGCAAAGCAGGGCTCGCCAACATGGACGGCGGCGACCTGGGCCGCGGCTCGGGAACCACCTACGACGTGGCGCAAGTGACCCCGGTATTTTTCCGCCACGCCGTGGAAATCACCAAACTGGTCGAGTACGCGTCGAATGCGCCCGAGAAAGCGATCGAGAACGCCGCCAAGCGCGAAGTGAAAAACGCCATGGCGCAGTTCCGTTCGTTCCTCGACAAAGTGATGCAGACCAACGGCAACGGCGTGCTCGGCACCATTAGCTCGATCGCCACCAGCGGGTTACCGTCCGGAGTTGCCGCGCAGTTCACCATGGCCAAGCCGCCGGGCGCGCAGCTTTTCTACTACAACCAAACGGTGCAGGTGTACGACCCTACTCTCACCACGAATCGCGGCTCGGCAAACGTCTTGCTGGTTGATCCTTTCAATTCACTGCTGCAAGTGGACGCGCTACCGAGCGGCACCAGCGCCAACGACGTGGTCGTTCACGACGGGCTTACTGGCTCGCAGCCCACGTCGCTGTTCGGCATTCTCTACCATCAGACGAACGCCACTACCGGCACGTGGCTCAACCTCAACCGCGCGACGTATCCCGTGGAACTCGCCACGCCGCGCGTCAACGGCAACAATTCCGCGCTTACGCCGGGCGCCGTTCGGCTGGCAATCAACAAGGTGCGGAAATCGTTGGGCAGCAATCAGCTCAGCAAACTGGTGGCGTACACGTCACTCGAGCAGGAGCATCAGTGGGAACAGCTTGGCGTCACAATCTCGCAAATCATCAAGGAGGGAGCGGGCGGGCGCGCGAGCGACCTCGACCTGCTCTTCACCGGCGAGAAGAACATGGCCGGCGTGCCCATCAAGTCGAGCATCAACGCGAATCAGTCGCGCATTGATTTCCTCGATTTGTCGCATTGGGGACGCGCCGTGATGCAGGACATCGACTTCTACGACGTGGGCGGGCAAACCGTGTTCCCGATTTATGGGGCCAGCGGCGGACTCGCTTCGGCGTACATTTTTTACTTCGTCACTGGGTTCCAGGTATGGAACGAGTCGCCTCGCAGCGGCGCGTACATCGACAACCTGGCGATTCCGACAGGGTATTAAAGTAAACCGGTAGTCATTCTGAGGCGATCCGGCGAGGATCGCCGAAGAATCTCTCTTGCTTGGCACGCGGCGGACGCTTCATCCTAGGCCGAAAAGTAGGAGGGATTCTTCGGGGCGAGAAGCGCCCCTCAGAATGGCAAACATTACTCCCGTTTACTTGCGCTGCGTGGTGCCGGTTTCTTTGCATGGCTCGCAAGTGAACAGGCTCAGTCTTCGATATTGCGCGCCGCGGGTACGTGAGAGTGGCGGCGATTGACGCCAGCGTGCGGCGGGCGTAACATCTCAGCGTGCCAGGCACTGTGAGCTGTTACGCGGGAGGGCGCCATGAAAGCAACGATTGCGGCGGTGGCGGTGCTATTTGCAGTGAGCTTTAGCGCTTCGGCGCTGCGCGCGCAGCAGGAAGACTCCGGCCCGGTTGATCCCGCTCAGGAAATGGCTGCGACGGTTCCGGTCCAGACGGTCACGCCCTCGGACGTCCTGAAGCTGATGCAGCAGAAGGACGCGAACGTCGTCCTGGTGGATACGCAGCCGGTCAGCGGCTTTGCTGACACGCACATTCCCGGCGCGGTGAATTATCCCTGGGTGATGCGCATCGCGACATTTCCGATCAGCCTGCCGCGCGACAAGACGCTCATCTTCTACGGATCCTGCCCCAACGATACGAGCGACACCGTCAAGCAGCTTGCCGAGTACGGCTACTTCAACGTGAAGATCATGGACGGCGGGCTCTACAAGTGGGAGTCGCTGAAATATCCCGTGGTGCGCGGCGCGCAGAACGATTCGCAGCATCCTGATCTGTCGCATCTGTCGCAAGCGATGCCTGAATCAATGCACCACGGCAACTAATCGCGGCGCACCGAGCGTTAAACAACGAATCTTCTTACCGTTTAGTCCTTCTCTCCGTCTATGCGACGTGCGGCGACTTGCCAGCCGCCTTTTCGGTTTCCACGCGCCGCCCGACCCTACTTCGACGAATTTCCATTGATACGCGTCATTCGAGAAACGCATCGCACACCCGCGTCGATTTGCGAGCGCGTAGCGCGTGCCGGCGGAGTCAACCGCCTCGACGAGCCGAACTTCCGCGTGGTTTGGGGAGGAGCCCGGCTCGCGTGGATTGGCGGCCGTTGGATCGACCGAGACGCAAACGGCAACGTGATTCGCGAAGCGATTGAGCTGCGCCGCGAGCCGAAATACCTTCCGCAAGACCGCTGGCACATAGAGCGCTGGCTGCCCCCGGAAGCTTATGGCTCGCCGGAGCTGTGGCGCGCGCAAACCACGGAAGTTGAAGACGGCATCTCGATTCCAGCGCTCGGCCCGTATCCTTCGCGCGGAGAGTACGAGCATTGCTTCACATTGGCTGGCGCGGGCGGCGAATTCATTCCGCTTTCGCCTGCGGCATGCGATTGGATGGTGCGCGCCATTGAGTGGGCGCGAAGGCAGCCGAGCGGCGTGCGACGAGGGGCAGTTGCCGCGCGCGAATCGCGCCGCGCGCTCGATATCGACCGCATCGCCGACGATGTTTTCGACGACGCCGCGGCGGCATTTCACGCGCAGCCGTTCGTCTCGCTTGCGACGTCTTCGACTGTGTGATGCCGACACCCGCTGATTCGTGCATCTAGCGCCGAATGGAAAGCAAGAGGGATCCTTCGCGGCGCTCAGGATGATACCTCACTGCAATTGGCGCGCCACTAGCAGCCCATCAAGCCGACCTCTGACAATTCTTTGCGGGCGGCTTTCCGCGCGATTGTCGGCAGGCGCGAAACATCAGAACTCATCCGAAAGGACACCCAGTGAAAATGGAAGCAGCCAGCAACGCAAATTCATCGTCCGCCGCGCACGGTTTCAATCTGCGGCGCGACATTCTCGCGGACACAGCTCCGAGAGATACGGCCGCGACGGTCAGCATCGCGTCAATTTCCGATCAGGATTGGTACGTATCGCGGACGCACGGCGTGTATCACATTCCCGCGTGCGCCAAGCCGGAGTCCCCAAATCCTCGGCAGGAGGAGCCAGGAAGATCGGTTCAGCAGTACGCGCTGCTGCTGATCACCTCACGCGGAGACGCGCTCGACTTGGGCGACAACCGCCGCTTTCCGTTCACGATTTCGGCGCGCGAAATTGCCGAGGACCTGCTGCAGGATCTGCACGACCACGGAGTGTTCGTGTGCGCCGGCGCGCGACCAACTTCTGACGAGCTCGCGGCCGCTACGGCGCGGCGCGATGCGTACTATCACCGCCTGATCGCCGATGGCGACACGCTGTGGGCGCGCGGACATTCCTTTCGCGAAATCTCCGATATGCACCGGCGCGCGTCGATTGCGTTGGGCGTCGAACGAGAGTGGGCGTACGTGCCGACGCGCACCAGCGAGTGCCCGGCGTGCGGCGAAAAGATCAAGACGGGCGTAGCGGTTTGCAAACATTGCCACGCGATTCTCGATGCCGAAAAGGCTGCGAAGCACGGGCTCGGCGCCGCTCCGTCCGCCGCAGGCGAGCAGCAGAAAACGACAAGCAGCTCCGCTTTCGCGCCGCAAAACGGCGGCAGTAAACTGCCGCACTCCGCATAAACGCAGGCAGCATCTTCACAGGCCTCATCTCGAAGAATCGCTCGTGTTTGGCCAACGGCAACAGTGGCCGTCACTTTGAGGCTGGCTCGCGGACGAAGAATCCCTCTAGTGCGTAATGCGTCGACGATGCCCATGCCTGAACACCCAACGCGCCGAAGCGAAGAGAGAATCTTTGTCGCTGCGGTCCCCGTTGTCGGTGGTCCGGTGACCTCCATCCGAGTCCTGCAACCGGACCTCAGATGAGACTGAACACGGAAAGGGAAGTCATGATTAGACGACCGGCAGTTCTTTCGTTCCTGGCAACGTGCGCGCTGGCCATGACCGTCGTTGCGATCGCGCCGTCGGCGCTGGCGCAGGGATCGCGGCACGACGATATCGTGTTCGGCCCGTCAGGCCACCCGATCGCCAACGCCACGGTGCAAGTTTGCCAGGCCGGGGCTATCGGAACTCCGTGCAGTCCGCTCGCCACGATCTATACCGATGCGACACTCACCGTCGCCGCGCCGAATCCGTTCCAAACCGACGGTATCGGCAACTATCACTTCTACGCGCCCGCCGGGCGATACGAAGTGCAAATTTCCGGTCCGGGCATCACGGGCACAATCACCAATCCCGATGTGATTCTTCCCGCGGACACGTCTTCATCCGGTTCGGGCAACGACATTTCCGCGTTCAGCTTAAATCTCGGCGGAAACTTGAGTGTAGCGGGAAACGCCACGATCAGCGGCACGCTCACCGCGTCGAATTTCAATCCCGGCAACTTTAGCCCGTCGACGTTGAATGTGACCGGCGACGCCAGCTTCAAAGGGCCGCGCCCGTACATCGACGTAACCGCATACGGCGCACAAGGGAATGGCGGCACGGACGACACCGCCGCAATTCAGGCGGCGATCAGCGCTGCGTGCGCTTTATCGACGCGCCCGACGGTGTACTTTCCGTATGGCGTCTATCTGGTGACGCAGACGCAGAGTCCTTCGACCGCGCCGATTTTCACCACGTGCTCCGAATTGCACATCGAAGGATCGAGCACCGGCGGCGGAGCACAATTCTTATCCGCGCCGGAAACGGAGATTTTGGTTTCGGCCGGCACGAACCCGAGCGCGGCGCCGGTGTTTTCTTTCGCGAGTCCGCAGAATTCCGTCACCGTGGAAAACATGGCGATCGACGGTTACAACGAAGCTGTTTACGTCTCAGGTGGCAACGAGCGGTTTCAGAACACCTGCCTCGCAGTGGGCAACCCTACCGGGATGGCCGATAACACCCCGCTGAAGATTGCGGATACGATCTGGGTGTGGTTCGAAGGCGGTTGCCTGCAGACGCAAAGCGGATCGGTTCCGGACGTGATCATTGCTACCGACAATACGTCCGCAACCACGGGGCTGTTCTATTTCGAGAATAGCGTATGGAGCGGAGGCGGAGCCGAATATTTGGGCCGCACGAATTCGATCAGCGACATCGTGGGCAATTTTTGGTTTCGAGATATCACGCTGGAAAATTGCTCGGGCGATTTTTTCAATCTTTCCGCTAACGCCGGTGTGAACACCACTGTCAGCGCGGTCGACCTCGACGGAATTACGATGTCCGACTGCAGCGGGAGCGGTGCGTTGGTGAATTTTACGATCGCGAACGCTATGCTGAGCGGCGTCACGATCACTCACTCGTTATCGGCGGGCGGCGGGGCGATCAAGATGACAGCCGGAGCGCTGGATCAGGCGGTGGTGAAAGGCTGCGACTTCGCGTGCAGTAACGCCGTGTGGAATGTATCGGGGCAGCCAGTCGGCGGAAGCATCATTGAAAATCACAACGGCTACGATTTCGTCGTCAATACCAACGATAATGGCGACCGCCTTCGATCGGACCATATCTTCTCCGATCTGGACGGACCGGGAGTGCGTTTCTCACAAGCGGGAAACAACTTTGCCAATCTGGCTATCGATCCGGCCGCAGGCGTCCTCTTTGGCGACGGCGCGAGCTACGGCTACAACGCGCAGGCTGCCGAAAATACCACCGGCGATCTGGACTTGGGCTTCGCGAAAACGCTGCCACCGACAAACGTCACCGGCACTCCAAGCACCGGAGGGTCGCTCGCGCCCGGCACTTATTATTACTGGGTGCGCACCGCCAGTTCTTGTAGCGGCGTGTCGACGTATGCATCAGCGCCGTCGCTGCCCTCGGCCGCTGTTGTAGTGGCAAGCCCAAATAACGCCGTGATCGTGAACTGGACGGCTCCGACGACAGGCGCCGCCCCTGTTCCCGGCCATTGCGTGCTGCGCAGCACGAGTGGCGCGTGGCCCGCGGACAATGCATATTTCGAACCCGGCGGCGTTGCTGCCGGGACGACCACGCTCACCGACATTGGCTCGAACCTGACTTGCTGCGGATATTTGCAACCGCCGGCGGCAAACATGGCAACCGTGGACCGCTTCACGCCCACTTCGCTCGGCATCGGCACCACTTCGCCACAATACAACCTCGATGTGAACGGAAGCGCCGCGGTGAATTCGCTGAACGGGATACAAAAAGCGGAACGCTTTTCCGGAGGCGACGCGGCTGCCAAAATCAACGCGTGCCTCACCGCCGCGTCGACCACAACTGGCGTCTGCGACGCGCGCGGGTTGACCGGCACGCTCACCGCAACCTCCCACATCGCGATTCCCGCTGGCACAGCGCTGCTATGGGGAGCGGCGCAGCTCACGGTCGACGATGCAACCACGCATGACGCTGTGGAGTTCCTGGGCGATGGCGCGGCGCTGGTTGGCTATCAGGAAGCGGGGCTCGGCACGGTGCCGCGTCCGGATGCGTCCGGCTACATCGGCTGCGGCCTGGCTGGCTGCACCACGGTGGATAATCCAGATGCGGCAACGCGCAACGTGGACTGGATCCACATCCAGAACATGTACCTGCAAGCGGACGGCGCCAATTCCACCGTCGTCAACCTGACCAGCATCGGCCACGCCGATATCGAAAATAACCGGTTTGTGCTGGGCACCGGCGGAGGATCGTACGGAATTTACGGCAACACGTCCACGGGCGATTTGGACTCGACCAACACGCTGATCAAACACAATGAGATCGACCCCCAGAGCCAGAATGACGCGTGCCTTTCTCTGGCGGGCGTTTTCAACGTGGTTGTGATGGAGCAAAATTCGTGCTACTTGCCGGCGGAAAACACCGGCACGATTGGCTTCGCACTAGCGAAGGACACCAACGGGAACTATCCGAACAACGATGAATTCTACGGGAACGACTGCGAGGCCGCGACCACGTCGTTCGGCCAGATATGCTTCAACATCGTAAACGCGCAGAGCACGGTAATTGGCCCGAACAACCGCTGCGAGAACGTTTACAACTGCTTTCAGTTTCCTTCCGACGGCAGCGCCGTAGGCATCCACCTGCTCGATCCCTACATTTCAATTTCGTCGAATACGTCGATAAAGCCGAATGAGCCGGCTTCCGCGATGGTAGCCATCGACAACAATGGGCACAACTGGCTACCGTCGATGCACTTTGGCATGAACGACCTGAGTGGTCCGAATTTGCTGGGTAACGCGGGGTTCGAAGGCTGGCAGAGCCCGACGGCTCTCGATTACTGGGGCGGGGTGAGCGGCACGAACATCAATCAGCTGGGAACGGGAATTTACCAGCGGCAAGCGAGCGCCAGCACGCCTGTGGATCCCAACACGCAAGGAGATTTCAACGTGGCAATCGGAGACAATGCCACGGCTGGCCTGGGCCTCAACTCCGAGTGCATTCAGGTGGATGCCACGCTGAACTACACGCTGGCGTTTCGCATCGCTTCGACCAGCACCACGGTGAATTTCCGCCCCGGCTTCCGATTTTATTCGGACGCGAATTGCACGGAAACAGATCGCATCACCAGCGTGGCGACCAACGCGCGCGTCTTGACGCCCGCAAACTACGCAGGGATTTCGACGCTGGCCGGAACCGGCGCGAACTGGCAGAGCACCAATGCGTCGCTCACCTATAACAACGGCATCACCTGCAACTGCAATGTGACTGGCGCGGATTGGCAGGTCGCGTCCGCGAGCACATGGACGCCAACCCGCAATTTCGCGATCACATTTCACGTCCCGAACTCGTACGGGAATTCGGCGACGATCGCGCATTCGATGCGCGTATTCGTTCTGGAAAATACCGCGGCGAATCCGAATGTGATTTACGTGGACGACGCGGCGCTGAGCCAAGGACCGGTGAGCATGAACGTTCCTTTGCCAGCATACGTGCCCGATAGCGGCAATCCGACGGTCTACGGCAACCTGACCGTGAACGGGGGGTTAAATGTGGGCCCAAGCGCGTTGCCTGCGACTTTGACCACCGGGAGTCCCGCGGCGAGCGACTGTGCGTCATTTGCAGCGGGCACGGTCACGAATATTCAGGATTCAGGCGCGCCGTGCTCGTCGCTGCTCACGCGATATTCTTTAGGTAGCGTCGTCGGAGGGGAATCGCCCAGTGCCGCGAATGCCGTCAACACCTCGGTAATTTATCTGCCGAATATTCAATTTTCGAAGATTGCCGTGGACGTGTCGACTACGGACGCTAGCGGCAGCGATTACTACAGCTGGGCGATCACCGATCTCTCCGGCAACGTGAAGTGCTCCGTCAGCGCGGTTAATTTGCCAGCCGGCGGAACGAGCGACCAAGCGTGCATACAGGGAACCGTGACGCTGGCGAACGGCGCCTACATCTTTGCGTTTACCGGCAACGCCGCTACCGCGAAGATTGCGTATAGCGGCACGGCGCCTTCGGGGCTATCGAGTGCGACGTCCAGCTCGACCAGCGCGAGCGGCGCGATGACTTTCCCGATCAGCGTGCCTGCATCGGGCGCAACGTTTAGCGGCTATGGCTCGCCCGCGATTTTACTGCATTAGAGGGCGCACGCAAAACCGCGTCGGCAAGTCCAGCGGTCCACATTGAGTTGCATGCACATTCGCTACATGGAATTCCTCGGAGGCTGCCATGCCTGTTGTACCTACAACGGCGTATTCGCAAGCGGAAGACGTCTTAAATTTGGCGCGTGCGCTGGTGAACGACACGGCGGGCGTGGTTTTCACGGACACGCTGCTGATGCCGCTGCTAAATTCCGCCTACCGGGGCTTGCAGCGTGAATTGGCGGAGGCTGGCGTGAGTGTTTTGGCCGAGCAGCAGGATCTCGAGCTGGACACTGATCCGGTAAGCGGCGTGACGTCGATGGAAATCAGCGACACTTCCAGCCCGCAGCTGCCCACCGACTGCCTTTGCCCGCACATGCTTTGGGAACGTGCGGCGGCGAACACATCGGACGTTTTCGTGCCGATGGAGAAATTCACGAGCGGCGGCGGGATGCTCAACTTGCAGCCGAGCACATACTTGCGGCTGTGGGAATGGCGCGAAGACAAAATAAATGTGATCGGCGCCACGCAGTCGATTACGGTCCGCATCCGCTACGAAAAAGTTTTGCCGGAGCTGATGCTGGGCACTGACCCGGTGCAGATCCGGTCGGCTACCGATCCCTTGGCATTTGGGACGGCCGCGCTGGCGGCTCGTTCGCGCGGAGCGCGAGCTTTGGCGCAGGACCTGATGGGCGCGGCGGAAATGTCCACGGAAAACTTGATCGAGCGCTACGTGCGTCCCGAGCAGGTGAAGGGGAGGCGGCGTATGCCGTACGGCTGCCACCGCCGCGTGTTCTATTTGTGATGTGTGCGCCCCGCGCACCCGAAAAAACATCGGCGACCCTTGGGTTCTTGAAGGTGAACGATCGCCGCACTCCACATCACGCGTGCCCTGAAGCGAGCAGAACGATACCGGAGACCGAGGGTGCCCTACAGCGGGCTCGCGGCGGCGAAGAGAACGGCAAGCGGCCGCGCGCGCTACTTGGTGACAACGTCGAGGGTTGCTTGAAACGAGCGGGCGGCGTTTAGGGAATTGCCGCTGGAGTCGAGAGCTGTGCCTTGGAATGTTAGCACGGTCTCGCCGATGGGCGTTGCGTCGGTCACGGTCGCCCCGTGATGATGACATCCGGCTAGCATCGCTGCTGCAAGGCCGGCGCCCGCGATGAGCACTGAAATGCGTCGGCGCGATGCTGCGCCGGCGGGCGCAGCGATCGCCGCCATGGCTAAGCCGATCGCGCCGAGAGCTGCGAGCACTATCAGCGAAATGTAGAGCGCCGACGATTTATTCACCGCTGTGCCCGGGCTTGGAGTTGCGGGATGTTCCGGCGGAGGCGCGCTAATAAATTCCGCGGAGGAGGGCCCGTACGACGAGCAGCCAGCCGTGAGGGGCGGAGTAATCACTTTGGCTGACGAGGTGATGATCGTCATTTGCACGCTTACCGGCGTTCCCGGCGTAATCATTGCAGGGCAGGGCGTGACCGCGCAGCTCGTGTCGGTCGGTAAACTCGTGGGGCAGGTGAACGTGACCTGCTCGCCATTCATGCCGAAGACGTTATCGGGAGTGAGCGTCGCATTGAAGGTGACGGTGCCCCCGGGGATGACGGAGAGTTCCGTCGGCAATTGAGTGGTAATGCTGTAATCGTCTCCGTAACCCGCCAAATTCAGCGTGGCGACGTCACCCTGAGCATCGGTGATGACAATCGCGCCCTGGCGCAGCCCAGAAACCGTCGGCGTAAACGCCACTCCGATATTACACATTGCCCCTGACGCCAGCACCGACGAGCATGAGGTGCTCTGCACGGTGAAATCGGACGCAGTTCCGCCTTGCGCGAATACAGATCCTTTAGGCACCGAAAGTCCGGTAATCTGCGTGCCTGACGTGTTCTCAAATTTGAACGTTCGAACACTCGAAATTCCGCCTACAGGCAAGTTGCAGTAGTCGAAGGAGTTCACGATTTGGCAGTTTGCCGAAAAAGGTTGCGCGATACCTGAGAAGCCTAAACCGCTGGTGGTCCGCCCTGAAAGATAGATCAGCGTCGAGTCTCCGGAGGAATCCGTCGCCGTCAAAGCCGCAGATCTGGCCCCAGCGGCTGTTGGCGTGAATGCCACACCGACTGTGCAAGTGCCATTGGCTGGAAGCGCTCCGGTACAAGTTGTGCTCTCGATCGTAAAATCTGTGGCCGCGAATTCCGACTCAAGACCAGGGATTGGCGCGAGCGCGACGTTGACGCCCGTGGAGCCGTTTGCCCCGCTGCTCAGTGTGAATTCTTGCGTCGCGCTGGTAGTCCCGATCGCCGCGGTGCAGAACGCAAACGCATTATCGATCAGTGGGGTCGGATTGCAGGACTGCGAAGTAACGATCCCACTGGGAAGCGAGAACACCAACTGCGTGCCGGTTCCTTCGACGTTGATTGGCAGCGAGTCTCCCGCCGAATCTGAGACGGTAATCTGAGCCTGTCGCAGCCCTGTCGTCGTAGGCGAGAATGCAACGAAGATGACGCAGGCCTGATTGGCTTGGAGGGTGCCAAAGCACGGGACGCCATTTGTCGTAATCTGAGGCGGAGGTGTGCTGGTAACCGTGAAATCGCCAGCAGCATAATTCGCCGACAGCCCGGGCACAGGACCAACGGAGAAGGCCACCCCACTAACTTCTGCTTTGGGGGACACAAAGAAAAGCTGCCACTCAGAGATCGATCCGGGCGCTTGATCACAGAACGTAAAAAGCGCAGGGCCTAGACGGCAGCCGTCTAATGGCGGCAGTACGCCCAAAACTAAATTGCCTGGACTTGCTGGCGCAGCGGAGACGCGCGGCAGAGCGCTGTTTGAGCCTAGCGCAAAGGCCGCCAGAATCGCCACCATTACCGCACCAATAGCCAGCAATCGCCGCACGTAGCTCTCCCCGCGCAAATTACGCAGCATGAAGACTGATCGAAGCCCTTACGCTCCAATGCGGGAAATCGCGTCGGAGCCCCCGTTTTGATTCAAAGGCATACGTCGGGGTTGTGTCTGTCACACCCAGGCGCACAAGTTGCCAACCGGCATTGCCGGCGCACCTAGGCCCCGGCGTGTCGCTCAGATTAAAAAGGCCTTGCCACAAAGACCGCCATCATAGCAGCGCCGGGCCGTCGCGGCCAGCGCGATTCGCGGGTCAACGCAGCGCGATGCTGCGGAGCGGCAGCGGTTCTTCTCATCAATGCGCGCCTTCGGCAGGCAGATGTTGGACTTGGGACCAGCCCTACAGGAGACCGGGGCGAATCACAAGTCTCGATTCACACGTCACAGATCACGATCTTCCAGGAGATACCATGGCACTCACCTTCTCGCTTGTGGACACGTGGGACGACGGCAAGCGCGTCCACGTGACCGGAACCGTCGCAGCGTCAGGCAGCTACACGACCGGCGGCGACACGCTGGACCTGTCGCAGTTTCCCATTATCGCTTCGACGCAGCCTCCGATCCAAGGCAGTGGATGGATGGACGGGCTCGCGGGGTACGATTACGTCTTCGCGCCGGCCGCGGCGATGAATTCCAACAAAGTGAAGATCTTTCAGCAGGGCGCAAGCGCCGGCGCATTTCCGGAGCTTGCTGCAGGTGCGTATCCCGCGGCCATCACTGGAGACACGATTTCGTTTTACGGGATTTTCAAGAAACTACAATAGTGGAGCCGAGTTGGCGGTCAGAAGGAGAAGGGCAGGCGCTGAGCTGGAAAGACGGCTATGGGCGAGCCATCAGCAACAAACGCCGTATCCGGCGGGCGCTCGCCGATGAACGCGAAATCGCGGGGGTATACTTCCGCGACGGCCCCTTCGAAGCGCGCGGCGCCGGACGTTTGCACGCGCCAGGATGAGTGATCGACGCGATACTCGCTGGTCAGGTCGGGCGAGCGGCGGGTGTAGCCCCAGAAGTGCTCGGTGATGAACTCCTCGTGCAAACCGGAAATGAGCGGCTGCGAGGGGCCGAGTTTTTCAGCGATGATTCGATTCCATTGGCCCCCGTCACGCCAGGAGTATTCGAAGCTGTTGGCATCGATTCGGTGGCGCATCGGCCGGTAAACGTAATTTTCCCCGTATAGCGCGTTGGCTATCCACGCAACCGCACGTCGAGGGACGATCTCGCGGATGAACACCACGCCGCGGTGGTCGCCCCGGCGCACGTACAAACGCAGGTTCACTTCCTCGAAATGGCGATGGAAGGGAATGGGACAATCCCGCACACATGTGTTCTGAAACAGGAAGCCGACCAAGCTTACATAAGTTTTTTGCTGCCAATAATCGGGCTCCGCGCCTCCTGGAACGTACCTCGCCAGCAGCGATGCGTCCACTTCGTAGTTGAGCATCACCAGGCAGCGCCACTCGGCGGTGAGGAACGGCCTCACGTTCTCGGTCATACGCTCATTGTACGTAGAAAATTAAAACTGCGGCGGCAAGCCGCCGCATTCCACATGCGATTGTATCTGCGCGCATAGTCGGCCGATGGATCCACGCGATCACGCACTCAGACCACACACCTGCACCGCACCGACCTAAAACCATGTCGATTGAAACATTTTCGGCTTTGCCGCTCAACGTTTTCGGCACGTGGATCACCCAGCTCGATCCTTCCGACGTTCCGCCAGGAATGTCGCCTAATCTCGGCGACGTGGACTTCTTTCCGGGAGGAGTTCGCACGCGCCCGGGCTTGGTTTCCGAGTTCACCCCAATGGGCGGCGCGCCGCAGGTCAATGGCCTGAAGACCTACATCAACACCAACCTACAGAAATACCTGTTGGTCCTCGATTCGCTCGGCAATCTGTACCAGGAGCTTTCGCCAAGCGTCCTAAGCCTGCTGCAGGCGTATGCGGCGAAGGTCAACATGTTCCTTGCATCCGCTACGCATTTTGGCCGGGAGTACATGGCGTTTAGCGACTGCCTGGTCGGCCAGGATTTCCCGCGGCAATATGACGGCACGAATTTCGATCGTGTCAGTCAGGTGGGACCTGCGGAAGGCCCGTCGGTTGCCGATTCGACCACGGGCGGCAGCATCTCGCCGGGCGTGCATCAAGTGTCCGTTGTTTTCGTTACGAGGCAAGGATTTTGGACCGCACCCTCGCCGCCAGTCTCGTGGACGGCGGCGGGCAATTTGACGGTGAATGTGACGAATATCCCGACCGGTCCATCGAACGTGGTGCAGCGGATGCTGGCGTTCACAGCATCGGGCGGCGCGAGTTTTTATCATGTGCCAGCGGCGATGGTGATCAACGACAACACCAGCACGTCGCTAACCGTCGACTTCAGCGACACGATTTTGCTTTCCGGCACCAGCATGGACTATCTCTTCGGGCAGGTGGAATTGCCCGCGCAGCTCGGCTCAGTGGCATATGCGGAGCGAATCTTCTGGTGGGGCGAGCGCTCCAATATGGACGGATTCCGCAATCTGTCGTTCGATGGCGGATGGGACGCGTCCGGCAGCGGGCGCCCGCTCGGCTGGCAACTGGATTCGGCGTTTGGCGCGGGCGGCAGCCGTGAACCAACCTACGCGGTTTGGGGCGATGCGTATCGCATCACGGCGGACGGCGTGAGCGCCAGCCGCGGCATGATCGAGCAGAGCGCGGCTGTGGATTCCGCCGGCAATCCGCTGTGCGCCAGCAATACGGGTTACTCCGTCCGCGTGCGTCTGGCGCGCAGCTCGAATCTGAGCGCTGGCAATTTGCGCATCGACGCGTTTAGCCCGTCGGCCGGCCAGCTTGGCTCGGGTCTTTCCGTTTCTGTGACTCAACTCACCGTGCAGTATCAGGAATTCAGCGGCGTCCTTTTTGCGGCGCAGGCTTCGCTTCCGCAGGACTCGCTCTTGCGCGTTTATGGCGACGGATTCCCAGGGCCGGCAGGCGAATCGTTCCTGGTGGACTGCATCGAGGTGTTTCCCACCAACGCAGCGCAGAACCCTTCGCTTGTGCGCGCATCGGGCACGGACGAGCCCGAGGCCTACGATGGCGTCACCGGTATCATGAGCATCGCAGAAAACAACGGCCAGGGCCTACGAGCCGCGTTCACTCTGCGAAACAATTTGTACTTCGCGAAAGAGCGCAGCCTGTATGTGACGGCCACCGACGGCGTGAACGAGCCGGCGCTGTGGCAAGTAGAGGAAGTGTCCAACCAGGTGGGAACCTCCTCGGTGCACGGCATTGGCATTGGCGAGGAATGGGCGGTGATCGCGGGACGCTCCGGGTTGTATCTTTTCGATGGCAGCCAGCCGATCAAAATTTCGCAGGAGATTCAGCCTACCTGGGACTCGATCAATTGGGCGTTCGGGCAGACGATTTGGGTGCAAGTGGACACGCGCGAGAAGCGCATCTACGTTGGCGTTCCGATGGGCACAGCCACGCAGCCGAATCAACTGCTGATGCTCGATTATGAGGAGGGATTTACGGATCCGCTGGTGGCGACGCTTACCGCGCCGGAACGCTGCCGGAAATGGGCGCCGTGGACGATTTCGGCAAATAGCTGTGCGCTGGTGGAACGCGTAACCGGAGAAGCGCAGATTTTCTTCGGCTCGAATAATTCCAGTGGAAAAGTGTACGCCCTCACCCCCGGCGCGCTTTCGGACGACGGCGCGGCGATCAATTCGTTTTATTCTACGGCCTATTTGACTGCAACGGGTCTGAGTGGGCGCAATCTTTTCGGCTATTTGACGGGCTACGTGCTGGGCGCGGGATCGCTAGCGCTCTCGGCGAGCTTGCCGGGGAATTCCAGCGCGACTGTTCTTGGCGCATGGACGCTCGCGGCGCCAGCGTCTCGCGATATGGAGCAGTTTACCAATGTGCTCGCGGAACGTGTGTCGTACCAGTTCGGGACCAACACCCCAGGCTCGTGGTTCTCGCTCACGAAACTTGTGCCCTGGGCCAAGCCCGATCCTTTCGCGATCGTGCGCGGCGGGAATTAACGAGACTCGTGACCCCGCTGGGACCAAATGCGTGCCCCTCGCGCGCGGAGTGGAATCGAATACTAAGTTAGTCTTAGTCGCCGTAAAGAAGATCGGGATTCGAGTCCCGCATGGCGCGGACCGTGGCGCAGTCCGCAGCCACCTCTTCCGCGCTGGGCTCCTCGGCGTATGGCTCGGCCCGGCCGTTGCTTTTGCGGCGATCGTCACGCTGCAGCGCTTCGATGGCCAGGTCGATCGCTTCGCCGACATTTTCGACCCGTCGCGACGCGATCATCTCCTCAAGATACGAGTGTGTTTGCGGAGAAACGGATCCGGAAACTTTTCTTCGTGTGTACGTCATGTCTCTCCCCGTGAACCCAAATTCGCGTTTGATGGTGCGCTGCCGGCGAGCAACAATCAATTAGGCGAATCGCGTAGGCGGAATGCAGTGACTCCCGAGGTGTGATTCGGGGCAAATTCGAGGACAGAGTGATGGGCGCTACTGCAGTTGCTCTTGCAGCGCGTTGATCACCAGCATGGACGTCTGTAGGTCGCTTCCGGTGGCCTGGTGATAACGGAACTCGGCTTGCCCGGTTTGGTGCGCGCGCAGCATGCCAACCAGTTCAGTTCGGAGCGGCTCTTTGATTGCGCCGGCGAGCTCCTTGTAATGCTTGCGGGCAGCGTCGTTCTCTCGATAGATCTTGAGGCCGTGGGCGGTGATGCACGGATGGTCGTCCATCCAGCGCCCATTTTCACGCGCCAGCCACAGCACTACCACGCCGCCGTCACTGGTCCCCGGGTACTGATAGTCGATGCGAAGCTCGCGTTCAGGCCTGACCGGCAGGTATCGGACGTCCGATAGCGCTTTCAAATTGCTCTGGTTCACGGGCATTTGCGTGAGGGTGAAAGTCGACGGAATATGATCGGTGAGCTGCATGGACAGCACCGAGTCGTAGACTTCCTTGTTTTCGGGCGTGATGCACGCGCGGGATTGCCGGACAAAATAGGATCGAATACGTGTTATATCTTTCGCGTTTATCGCGACAATGTATTGTGCGGCGAAGGCTCGCACGTCCGTCGGCACTTTCGTGCTCTGCGATTCGGCCCGGGGAATCGCGACTAGTATGAGCGCAACCCCGCAGGCCATTCGCCGATACACAGACCCAATCATATGATTTACGATGACATGCCCCGCCGAACTGCGCAAATCAACGGCGGTTCCCACGCTGTAATGGTTAACGACGAAAGTTAGTACCCCCCGTCACCGATCCTACGTACCTTCCTGCTTTTTACAGCTCGCCTGGTCGAACCAGAGCGAGAATCGCGGGCCCGCGCGGCTGGATCCGCGGCGAAGTCCTAAAGCAATCCCCAATCGTGCCTAAGGCGGTAATCGCATGCTAAACGTTCAACAAATCGAAGCGCTGCGGAGCACGAGCCCGCAACTTTATGAAGCGCTCCGACGCATCGCTGGCGCGTCGCTGGGCCCGAATCAGGGTTGGAGCCTTGACGACCAGATCCCCGACGGTACCGATTACGCGCGCGTATCCTCTGGCGCGCTGACGGCAGGCAAGGTCGACCTGTCGAAATCGGGCGTGCTGATGAAGGGATCGCTGCCGCCCACTTGGTCCGGTGCGTTTACGTACGTGTCGACGTCGTCGAGCCTCACCTGGTCGTGGTCTGGCCTCAGCATCTATCGCGCGGACGGAACCACCACGGCGATTCCCAACGGCTCGGTCGGAGTTACCGGACTCGCTGCTGGCACTACGTACTACTTCTATCCGTACTGGGACGACGTCGCCGGGGCCATCGGGTGGGTCGCGGGCGCGTCCGGATCGCCGGGATACGCGCAGGCGGCCAAAACCAACTCCGCTGCCCAGCAGCAGGCACTGCAGGGTCGCGTGCCGTTATCCCAAGGGGCGGTTGTTGCCGCTACAACAACGAGTGGTACAGGAGGCGGTTCGGGCGGAGGCAGCGGGAGCTGCTTGCGCTCTGGCACTATGGTGCTGACGAAAGAGCGCGGGACCGTCGAAATTGAAACCTGCATCGTAGGCGAACATGTGCGCTGCCCGTCGGTAGTGGGCGGCGAAGCGTGGACGCGCATCGTCCGCTTGGAAACGCGAGATGCGGATACGTTCATCCGCCTCTATTTTTCGAATACCGATTCGCTGGATGTGACCCCGCATCACATCGTCACGCTGGCCGACGGCTCGCCAATGCGCGCCGAGCGGCTATGCCTCTGCGATGTGCTGGTTGGGCGATTCGGGCGCGTCACGCTGAAGAAGATCGAGGTGATCTTAGAGCCCGCGCTAAAGGTCACTGTCAGCTGCGAGCCCATGCATCAGTTTTTCGCAGGCCGCCAGGCCGCTTCAATCCTCACGCACAATTACACATTCTCGTCTTAAGCCTCGATTGGAAGCTTGCACCCGCGAGTTCACCGGCGTGGTTGGCACGGCTACGCCACTTCGGCACAGCGAAAAGAGTGGGTCATTTCCGTATTTCATAGCAGCGATTGGCTCCCCATGACCGGCAAAGCGTACTACCTAACCACGCTCGGTGATTGGCAACGTCACGCCGGCCGTTTCGCGAATTCGCATTGGCTGGCGCTTGAATACGCTATCGAAGCCGCTGGCGAGGCGCCTGCGCAAGGCGCTGACGCCGAGCCGCACGCAGCCACGCGCATCCTGCTGCTGGTGGAAGCGGATGAAGGCGCGCATCTGGCGCTGGAAGACGACGCTGCGTTCGAGCCGCTGCCGCATCCGCTGGCGCAACGGCCCGTTTCCGCCGCGGCGCAAACCGTACTAGCGGCGATTGGCGTAGCGCCGGGCGCGACCACGTTCGATGCCGCCGAAGCCGCGGGACGCGTTCACCCACTGCTGCGTCATCGAGTGCTCTGATAATCCGCGGGAATCGTCATCGCAAGCGGAGCGGCGCGCAGCGAGAGATCTCTCGTGCAGGCAGCGACAATGCTCGTTCGTGAATACAAAGAATCCGATCTGGACGCGCTGCGGCGGATGCACGCGAGCCAGGGCTTCGAGTATCCCTTCCCGGATATCGACGACCCGATCTTCGTCTCAAAGCTCGTGCTTGAGGACGAGTCGGGCGGCCCGGTGATGGCGTCGCTCGCGCGGCTTACGTGCGAAATGTATCTGCTGATCGACCGCGACGCACAGCGCGCGAAGCAAACCCACTGCGGCAACCCGCCACACTCCACAGGCTCTCGGGCGCAAGCGATGCAGCGCTACGACTGGCTGGTGGCGCTGCACGCTGCCGGCGAACGCGACCTTTTCGCGCGCGGGCTTGACGACGCACACGCGTGGCTCCCGCCACCAATCGCGAAAAGGTTCGGGCGCCGCCTCGAAGCCCTCGGCTGGGTTCGCGATGATGCCTGGACACCCTACTGCCGAAGATTGAAAAGCAGTGGCTAGCGGCAGGTGGCTGGAAGAGCCCCGGTACCGCCGTGCCCCTGGCGATGTTTTTGTAGCGGGGCGCGTTAGCGCAGCACCGGTCGCAGTGCCTCTCAACCGCCAACGCTGCGCGTTCAATTCATCCGCAGCGCGCCCAAGGGTGCGCCGCAAAGGAGCAACCATGTCACGCGGAGCGCAGAGCACTACGCGGGCGCTGACCGATCAGCAGCTCGCGCAGCAGAATCAGCTCATCTCGCAGTCGAATCAGCAGGGGCAGCAAGACCGTTCACTGATGATGCCGACAATCCAGAGCCTGCTGACCAGTACGGGCTACACGCCGCAACAGCAGTCGGCCATTACGCAGCAAAGCATGGGCGCGGCAAACACGGCGTTTAACGCGCTGCAACAGCGCGCCGCCAATCGCGCCGCGGCCACCAACAATTCCACCGGCTTGAACGACCTGACCGCGCAGCTGGCCGCGAACAGGCGCAAACTGACGCGAGTCAAGCGCAGCAGAATCAGGTTGCCTTCGCCAATCAGGCGCTCAAGGAAAATCTGGCCAGTCTGAGCGCGCTTGGGCAGACTTACGGGATCGACACGAATTTGCTGGGCAAAGCCATGGGCGTTCCTTCGGAACTGCTCGGAGTGCGCCAGCGCGCATCGGGAAGCTCGTCCAGCGGGCTTGGCAGCATGTTTGGCGTCGGATCAAGCATCGCGTCGCTCTTCGGCTAGGCGAAGTGGCTGGCGCACTGCAGCGCTAGGCGTACCTCGGCACAATCGATTTCACGGCGGTTATTGGCAGCTTACGCGCGCAGGGTCTGAAGCAAAGCTTGGCAGCAGTCTGTTGATCCAGCCGTTGGAAATGGCTGCGGTCCGCGGAAGCCTAGGGAAGCTGCAGACGTAGATGCGGTACGCGCCGGTGGCCGTGGATTGCAAGAGCGACCTTTGGCCGTGAGTGAGAGGACCAAACGAAAACGAGCCGCCCAATCTCGTGGTGAAAACGCCCTCGACCGCGTAGGCGCAGTTGTTGGTTGCCACGTAGCGCTCGGTCCCTGAGAGGGTTTCGCCGGTAGTGGTAACGGAGACGCACGCTGATTGGGCCCGCGCCCCCGGCATTACCAGCAAGCAAAGGGTCGCACCGAGTAGAGTTGCCGCAAATTTGAGCTTCACGGTTATGCTCCGCGGCCGAGACTAATGGCGAGTCAGGGCCTACGACAATCTTGGCCACCGAGTACGGGGGGCGCGATAGTACAGACGTACCATCTCGCGGAATGCCGCGAAAGCGTCAAGGGCTGGGGGCCGCGAACTGCTTGTGTGGCCTGGTTTTAGCGCGGCATCGCACGATTCCGGGATTGCCTCACTCGATATGAGTCGGGCGAGGCTCGGGGAGCAGGGGCCCCGCGGCGACCCCCGGTCCGAAGCACCGGCGTCACACCGGCAAATCTGGCTACAAGGGCGGCAGCACGATCAGTGCGCTGGATCTCCACCCTCTCTACCGAGAGTCGGTAAGGCCTATACGGACGCGGTGTGGGGCTTATACCCGATTGCGCGGCTATCCGCCCAGAGTAGGATATCCGACAGTTCACGGGTGATCGAATTGGCGAGTCCAGCGTTCAAGCATTACGCAACGGAGCTCCGCAATGCGCGGGGAATATGGTTCGCATCTTAATCGCGGACGATCACCAGGTCGTTCGCATGGCTCTGGCTCAAGTCATTTGCGAATCGGAAGCGGACTGGGAAATCGTCGGAGAAGCCGGTGACGGCAGGGAAGCCGTCGAGTTGGCCAGGTCACTGAAACCAGATCTGGCAGTGCTTGATTTTGCCATGCCGCTGGTTGACGGCATCAAGGCTGGGCGAGAAATTCGAGCGGTGCTGCCCGGTGCCCGTATCTTGGTCTACACCTTCATGATCTTCCCGGCGATCGAACGGATGTCCAAAGACGCCGGCATCCACGCGGTAGTTCAGAAGGCGGATTCGCCTGCGCTGATTGCGGAAATTCGCAGAGTACTTGCGCTTAAACCCGCTCTTGGCGTGGAACCGGCCGCAGACTCGCTCGGCGCGCTAAAAGATTACTCCAGCAAGCGCTTTCCCCGCCCGGGCGGCTGCTGAGAAATTTCACCGCGCGATATTGTGCTAGTCGAATAGGTGCCTGCGCCCACTCTTTTCACCCGCCGGCTTCAAATCCAATTCGAAGAACAGAGAACCTGGAACGGGATTCGGACGATACATCGCGATCTCCTGGAAACCCATGGAGCGGTAAATGGCAATTGCCGTAGTCATCGAAGGAAGAGTATCCAGGCGAAGTTTGCGATAGCCGATCTCTTTCGCGGAGCTGATAAGCGCGTCGACGAGCGCGCCGCCCGCGCCTTTCCCGCGGGCATTTGGGCGGATGTAGAGCCGTTTCATTTCGCACACGCCGCTCTCGAAGGGTCGCAATGCGCCGCAGCCGATCGCTTTCGGTCCATCGAATGCCAGCAAGAGCCGTCCTGCGGGCCGCGCGTAATCGCCCGGCAGCCTGGCGAGCTCTTCCGCAAATCCCTGGAAGCACAGATCGATTTCGATGGATCGCGCGTACTCGACAAAAAGCTGGCGGTTTACCGCAACGAGTTCCGGGGTTTCTGCGCTTTCGATGCGAACCACGAGCCCTCCTACAGAACAGCCGCCGCGAGAAAAATTGTCGCACCCTGATTTCTCGACGAAAACGGCCAAATTGATCTCAAGATTGCTTTCCTCCGAAAGGCCATTGGGCGGCTGATAACTTTCGGGGGCTCGATGAATCCTGCCCCGAAAGCAAGGGCGGAAATGGTCACAGGTATACCCCTGCACAAGCGTTGGGCTTATACCCGATTGCGCCGCTATGCCCGAGTTGTAGGATAACCGACAGCTCAAAACGGGCCGTTAGTGGGCGCCCAGGATAGCGGGCATATGGCCCGGGTGAGCAACTGCTGCGCGACAGACCCAAACATCGATAAGGTCAACTGGTAGGGGAAATTGGTTCGCATATTAATCGCCGAAGATCGGCAGATTGTTCGCATGGCCCTCGCACAACGGATCGCGGAATCGGATCCCGATTGGTTCATTTGCGGGGAAGCCATGGACGGCAGGGAAGCCATCGAAAAGGCGAAAAAGCTTAAGCCCGATGTGGTGGTGCTTGATTACGCCATGCCGGTGCTTGATGGGATTAAGGCAGGGCGGGAAGTCTTGGCGTTACTTCCGGGCGTCGGGGTTTTGGTCTACACCTTCATGGTTTTCCCTGCGATCGAACGCATGGCGAAAGACGCGGGCATTCACGCGGTAGTCCAAAAAGCCGATTCCTCGGCGCTCATTGCGGAGATTCGCAAGCTGCGGGATCGGAAGTCCACACTCGTGAACAAAACGGCTAAGGACAGAGTTAGCTCGGATGCTGACGTCGAAGGGCCCCTGGCGGTCGATGGCGACCCGCACTGAACGGGAATTATTCGCCAGCATCTTCGCTCAGTATTTTCGTCCATCACGTTCGCCCAGCGTCTGGCCCCAGAACGACGTCGGGCCGCGTATTACTCGACTACTGCGTTCAAGTCCTCGGCGGACTGTTGCTTCGCATCCTTCGCTTCGCGCTTGCCATTCGCATCCGGCCTGAAAAGACGAATCGCCTTGGCGAGGCTCACGGGTTTATCTCCGTCAACCGCCTTGCAACCGGACAGATTGGTGCTGGTGTGCACGCCTGAAACCACTGCGCGCAGGCAATCGAAATTCAGTCCCAAATTGTGGCTGGCGTGCAGCACGGCGAGGCACACGTCCAGCTCGGAAAACGATGCGCAGGCGTCCGTCGCGCTGGCGCCAGGCGCCAGCAGTCCCGAAGTGCGCAGCTTGGGCGTGAGTTTTTTCTCAATGTCGGGGCGGTTCGCGGTCGGCTGCGTGGTATCCGGATCTTTCCTGAGCCACTTCATCGGGTTCAGAGAATGCGAGCTGTCTTGAGCCGCAGCAGCTGCTGCGCCGCTCCCAGCAGGCCCCTGGGCCGCGACGCGAGCCGCGCCCGCGGTCAGGAAGATCGATACGGTGAAGAGCATAACTGCGCCGACACGTAACGATGTGCGTTTGCTCATGATTTTCTCCTCGCCGAAAGACAGTCAATGGCAATTGCGGATGTCGTGTGCGCCACCGCTTGCTCAGTGGATCACAAGTCGGCGGCGTCGGTGGGCGCTGCGCGACGGTACTACTCGAATCGGTCACGCTGTCCTTTAGAACAGGTGCAGACGGGAGGAGATCCTTGCCTCGGCTCAAGTCTGCTCCATGATGCCGCGCTTCTTCACGGAGCTAGCGTTCGATTATTCGCACGCCGACGCTCCTTTTATTCCCGTCGTGAGAGAAAAGTGAGATGACTAAAATTGCCTTGCGTGGCCCGGAGCATCCGGTAGCCTTTCTGGCTATCGCTACTGCGCTTATCGCCGTTGCGACGTTCTTTGCGCCGAGTGCATTCGCGCAGCAAAGCCAATCGGCCTACCTCCGCTGGACGGCGAGCTCGAGCGCGGCTGGCAACCCGTCGCTCACCTACAACGTGTACCGCGCCAGTTCCTGCGCGGGCACGTTTACAGAAATCTCCACGGCGGTCTCCTCGACGACCTACCTCGATAACCAGCCGGCGCCCGGAAGTTACTGCTATCAAGTGACGGCCGTGATGAATGGCATCGAAAGCATTCCCTCAAACGACGCGACAGCCACGATCCTGCCGGTTCAGTCGCAGCCCCTGCCTCCATCGACGAGCTCGTCTGCGACATCCGGGACCCAGCCGCCCGCGTCAGCAAAAGCTCCGTACTCGCACGGAGGCGATCTGGTCACCTGGATCCGCTGCGTAGCCGAAAAGGCACGCGCGACGTTTGCGCCGCCGCTGCCCGCACACTGACGAGTCCGCACGGCATGCGCCGATGAATAAGAGGTTTCTTTCAAATTCCCGCTACCGCATTGCCGGAAGCAGCCGCCCTCGCCGCAAGGGAAGCCGGTCGCACCCTGAACTTTGCAACTGGGCGGTCCCGTTGCGCTGCCGCCAGCCCGTCGACATAGCGTTCGAGAGTGGCCTGGGCTATTGCCGCGAGCACGCCGAGACGGTCATGGCGAATCGCGAATGGCTGACCAGCTTTTTTGAAAAACTGCAGCGCGCGAAGCAGCATGACCAAAGCGAGCAATGACTTCATCCGAGGCATCGCGGGCAAATTCGAGGAGGTTTCCATGTGGGAGTTTCTGCTGGCGCATCGCGCCGACGCTGAATTGATCGGCGTCTGCTGGCTGACCGTGCAGATCGCAGCGGGCATGCCCACGCCACGCGACGCCTCTAGCACGGCTTACAAGTGGGCCTTCAACGTAGCGCATTCGATGACGAACTTGCCGCGCCTCCTAACCACTGCGTTTCCAGAAGTGGGCTGGATCGCGGCGCTGTTCGGAGTGCCCGTAAGCGATTCGGGAATTAGATCCGCAAGCACGACAAAGGGACAAACCACGGGCGGAGGCCCGGCCAAATGAACTGGGACATCCTGTTTCACGTGGGAGATTTGGTGTTGCAGGCGTCGATTGCGTGGGCGGTGATTCCGGTAGCGCTGCGCGTCATGGCCGTACTGAAAGATTTTCCTCCGCATCGCCACGAAGCGAACGGCACGATTCGCTATCCTCGCGGGTTCGAGCCGGGCCGCACCGAAAAGATATGAGGCTGAATCTCGTTCGCGAGCGGCAAACGCAGCAGGGAACTACGGGACATCTTTTTCTAGTTGCGCTCGATGCCGGCTCGGCGGACAGCCAAGACGCTGAAATCGCAACGAACGTGGGACCGGAAAGCGCAGCGAGCGCGGCAAATGAAACCGCTCCGTTTTGCGTCACGCTCGAACGGCCCGCGGCGCGATTTGGCGATTCGCACCCGTGCGTTCCCGCCGGCGAATACCAGGTAGTGTTATACGAATCGCCGCATTTCGGCCGCACCATGCCGCTGCTGAAAAACGTCCCGGACCGCAAGGGGATCGAGATTCATTGGGGCAACTTCGTTCACGATTTCGAAGGCTGCATTGGCGTCGGCGCGTGGCGCGGACAAATGCCCGACGGCAGCCCCACGATTTGGAATTCGCGCGCGACGTTTGAGAAGCTTTTCCTTGCGATCGAGGCTGCCTTCGCCGGCGCTCGCGCAGGCGAAGCTGAAGTCTGCACTATGATAATTCTCGACCCGCAGCAACCGATTCCGTTCGCCTCACTCCCGCGCGAAACCCCGCTCAAGGGCACGTAATCGAGAAGGCCGCGGCGGTGCAGCAAACATCCCGCACTCCCGTACTCCCGTTTTTGCAGATGCACTAGCACGCGCACACACGAGCAATCGTTGCGCAACGCTTCAAAACGCATCGGAGGACTACACATGAAACGAACGGCAATTCCCGCCGCGATCGCAGCTGTCTTTCTATTGACCAGACTGGCAGCCGCGCAAAGTACAGCTCCCAACCCAACCGTACCTGCCGCGGCTGCGTCCAGTTCCGCTTCGACGGCAAGCAGGCCGCCCACAAATCAAGGCAGCTTCTCGCTTTCCGCACAAGCCGTGGCGCTGCCGGGCGGCGGGCAAATCGTTGCCGCCACGGACGTCGGCTTCACCAAAGCGATCACGCCAAATCTCTCGCTGCGCGACGACAACATTCTGGCTCCGTCGAACGGGATGCAGTTTTACGGCGGCGGCGGAACGTATTTTCTGCCGACCAGCTTCCTTTCCAAGACGCTGCTCGATCCCAGTTCGATGCAGCCGTACGTGACCGCGAGCGTCGGCGTGGACCGCATCGTACCGGCGAGCGGCGCGTCGCAGCAACACATTTCATTGCTGATCGGCGGCGGACTCAACTACAAGCCCGCGACCGGCGTGTGGGTGAATCTTTTTGAGGCGCGCTACGCCAAGCTGCCAGGCCTCGCCAACAACACCGCGATTATCAGTAGCGGCTTCACGCTGAATTTTTAGCCATGCCCGACAAACTCACTCCCGCACAGATTCAGCAAGCGCAGAAAAACGCAGCCGACGATGGCTTTCTGCATCGCGTGGCTGTCGCCGCCGATCAGGACCTCAACGTCGATTCCGGCGGCTTGCCCGACGAGACCATCAGTTCGCGGGTTCGGCGCATCAGCGACGCGCATCCACGGTGTAGCTGGAATCCGGGCGTGTGGCTCGCGAAAACCATTAACGCCGGACTGAATCTGCTGCAGAACAATCACGGTCAGCGAGCGCAATCTGGAGATTTGGAGCGCGCGCTGAAAGTTGCCGCGACAGAGCGCCGGTCACTTGGAATTTCGAGTGGTCCTGTCGAGAGTCTGACAGCGGAAGAATATCCGCTGGGAGTGCGGGGGCCGGAACCGGAGCCTGCTGCGGCAAATCGTAGGGCCCCAGACACTACTGCCCGAGGTGCCACGCCCGAGAGCTGTGATCCTGAGCGACGCGAAGGATCCCTCTCCGGCGCGGAGCCGGATTCTGGATCGTGACGATGAAACGAGCCGTCGAACTTCTCGAAATCGCAGCGCTAATCGGGGCGATTATTGCGCTGTCGGGCCTGATCAGCATCGAAGGCAGCGTCCGGCGGAAACTCCCCTCAATTTTGGAGAGTGCGCAAACCACCGCTCAGAAATTCGCGTCGGCGAGCGACTCGATAAGCGACGCGGCCCGCAAGCAAGACCGCTATCTCGACCAAACTTCGCGCGAGCTGAATAAGACCGTAGCTGACGCACACGATCTACTGGTCCACACTGATTTCGCGCTCAATGGACGCAAAGGACGCGGCGGCTTACTGCGATCTGCGAACGCTGTCGTGGCTGACCAGAAGTTGCAACTTGATTTGATCGACACTCGCGCAACAAAAGCGCTTGATGACCTGGACGATGCCGAGCAACGGGCGCTGCCAATTCTTACGTCTCTCAGCGACGCCGCTAGAAATGGCGCACGAGCAGCGCGCAGCGCGTCGGATGCGGCTGCGTCCGCTGCGAAGACGGCAGGGAATCCGCGCGTTGACGAAAGCCTGCAACGCCTCGACCTGGCCCTGGCCGAGTCGGACGCCACTCTTGCGAACTTGCAGTCAATCAGCTCCAGCGGCAATCGCGACGCCGTTATGATCGAAACCCGCCTCCGCCAAGCGCTTAGGCCCGCTAGCATTCTAAAAGCGGCTCTTCTGCGCGCACTCGGTGTTGCTGGCCCGGCCGCGCAAATCGCCTCCGGTCTCCGCTAGATAGTGTCGACGTGGGCTTTGTTCTCATCCACCAAAATGCGGTTACATGTGGTCAAAGATCTTGCGGTAGCGGTTCGAACCTGCGCGCCCTAGGGTTCCGGCTTTATGGGCTCCGTCGGCCGTGCGTGCCGGTCCTCAACCGTTCGCCGCTGGATTCACTGGGCGAGGCGTTGCCGCACTAGCCGCGCCAAGCATCTCGCCGTTGAGCTTCTTGCGGGCACGACCGAGCCAACGAGAACGTCCCCACAGCATCTCCGCGCGTACGCTGTGCAAATCATCAGAACGTCCGCGCAAACGCTCGCGAATCGCCTCGGCAGCCGACCCACGCTCGTGAGAAACGGCAAATTGCCCCTTGACAACTTCTTTCGATATAGATTAGCTTCTGCGAATGAATATTATGTTGTAAATATCGTATTCATTGCGCCGCTAAGTTATGACTCCCGGAAAATAAGAATAGGCCGGTGCTCGCAGACTGTGGAAGCCACCAAGTGTGTCGCAAGAGGCTGTTGTCGCTGCGCTGCATGTGACGGGCGATGAAATCGAGAGCAACCGGGGCCGCTTGGATGGCCGCGTAGATCCCGTTGGAATTCGCGAACGGGCGCATCATAGGATCGGCTTCGACGGCTCCTCGTGAGACTGCGTAGCGGGTCGAGTAGGCGTCAAAGGCCGCGGCGCTGTGGTCGGCAATCGATAGAAGGATCCAGCTTCGGCGCGATGGCATGGCTTCCACCCCGCGCACTCTGGTCGACTTCCCGGTTGGTAGTTGCGGGAGATGCATGCTTTGGAGCTCTTGTGAATTCGCAGAAATTTCCCCGCTGTTTTCGGCCACAAGCGCACCTCTCGAGGGGGGCGTCGGCGATGCAGCATCTGTGGCTACTGCCCTAGGTTCCGGTGCGGATGGCAGTGTTGTCGCTGGCCCGGAAGACGCGGGAGTCGGGGACTTAGCAGCCGCAAAGGCCACGGGTGCTGCTAATAGCAGAAAGGCTGCGAAAGCTTTGATCACTGGGCTCTCCTGGGCTGGGCACATTCGGCGATGCAACGTTAGTACCAGAGTACCGATGTGGAACAAGTCGCGCATCTACAGCAACTTGTCGCCTATCGTTGCGCTACGGCAGCGCGAGGCCTTCGAATCCGGCGGGTAAAGTGGCAATTGTCTTCCACATTATTCTAGGAATTTTTCTCGGTTTTATCCTCGTACGACGAACTCCCGCGGGCAACCACTACCAGTCGGAGGGCTCTGTGCTCGCTCCAAACATCTGAAAAGAGGCAATCCGAGCGTTGTTCCCGGTCAAGGGCTTTTCACCGCAGCCACATGCGCGGCGGAGACTCGGGGGCAGTTCTCGCAGATTCGCTGACTCGCGTCGAATCTCCAACCGCCAAATCGTAGTGAAGGGAAGGGTCCGGATTGATTTGCGAACGTGCGAGTGAAGAAGGGAAAAGTGTTGGGCGCCGGATGCTTTACTGCAGGACAGTTCCCTACCGCGATTTGGCGACGGCCGCCAAGCTTTCGTGGGCCGCCGCGATCGTGCGATCGATATCTTCGTCGGTATGGGCAGCGGAGACGAAGAGACCTTCGAATTGTGAGGGCGGCAAGAGCACACGGCGGGCCAGCATCTCTCTAAAGAAACTGCTGAACATTTGGGTCGCCGCCTGTTTTGCTTCCGCGTAGTTGGATACGCGAACCGGCGTGAAGAACGGTGTGAGCAGCGAGCCCACGTTGTTGATCTGCCCCACGATGCCCGATTCCATCAGTCCCGCGCGCAAACCTTTCGCTAGGCGTGAAGCTTTCGTATCCAGTGAATCGTAGAAGCCGTCCGCTGCTAGCTTGGGCAAGGTCGCCAGCCCTGCCCTCATCGCCAAGGGATTGCCGGAAAGAGTGCCAGCCTGGTAGACCGGGCCGAGCGGGGCGACCATGTCCATGATATCGCGGCGGCCTCCGTAGGCGGCGACCGCCAGCCCGCCACCGATAATTTTCCCCATGACGGTCAGGTCTGGCTCGACCGAGAAGACCTTCTGCGCGCCTCCACAGGTGAGGCGGAAACCGGTGATCACTTCGTCAAAGATGAGCAGCGCTCCATCTCGAGACGTACTTTTGCGCAGCGCATCGAGAAATCCAGGTGCGGGAGGAACCACACCCATGTTTGCGGCAACCGGCTCGACGATCACTGCTGCGATTTTCCCCGCATGCTCGGCAAACAGGCGTTCGACGGCCCCTATGTCGTTATACGGAGCATTCAGCGTGAGCTTTGCGAAAGCCTCCGGCACGCCCGGGCTCGCCGATATGGAGAGAGTCGCCAACCCAGAGCCCGCTTCCGCCAGAAACGCGTCGGCGTGGCCATGATAACCGCCCTCGAACTTCAGAATCAGATCACGCCGTGTGAAACCCCGCGCAAGCCGAATTGCAGACATGGCCGCTTCGGTCCCAGAGCTCACGAAGCGGATTTTCTCAATCGAAGGAATGGCTTGGGCGATCATCTCGCCCAACTCGATTTCAAGCGGCGAGGTCATCCCGTAGCTGGTGCCGCGCTGAGCCTGATCGGCGATGGCTGCAACGACTTCGGGGTGGGCATGCCCAAGGATTAACGCGCCCCAGGAGCAGACGTAGTCGATATAGTCGCGGCCCTCTACATCCCAGACGCGGGAGCCCGCCGCACGCTCGATGATCAAAGGCGTGCTGCCGACGGCTCGGAATGCCCTGACGGGACTGTTCACACCGCCGACGAGAATTTGTTCCGCCCGCTCAAAGACGTCAGCTGACGGGCGCGAGCCTTGCTTTGTGCCGGCACGTTTCTGGGGATTTAACAAGTTGCTCTCCACACCACTTCTGATACCCTCTTCGAGTGCGGCATAAAAGACCGCAATTCACGAAATTACAACGTGGCGTGACCGCCGCGTTGGGCACGGCGCTGGTTCTCGGCGGTGTCGCGACTTTGTGCATGGGACTAGTATTCTTTCACGCGAACTCGAATCGCGGCGATCCTCTGGGCTGGGTGTTCGCGCCATTCGCCATAATTGTCGGGGCACTTTTTGTCCTGTTCGCCGTTAGAATGGGCAGACAAAACTGAGCTGCGCAACGCGCTGCTAGCAGTGCTTCAGCCAGCGAGCGAGATCCTTCGCGTGATAGGTGAGCACGATCGAGGCTCCCGCGCGCTGGATGCCGGTCATGATTTCCAGCACGATTCGTTGCTCGTCAATCCAGCCGTTTCGCGCCGCAGCTTTCACCATGGAGAATTCCCCGCTGACATTATAGGCGGCAACCGGAACATCGAAGCGCTCGCGCACGGCGCGAATCACGTCCAGATACGGCAGCGCGGGCTTGACCATGATGATGTCCGCGCCTTCGTCCAAATCGAGTGCGACTTCGCGCAGCGCCTCACGGGCGTTTGCTGGATCCATCTGATAGCTGCGGCGGTCGCCGAATTGCGGTGTGGACTCGGCGGCTTCGCGAAAGGGTCCGTAGAAGGCCGAAGCGTACTTCGCTGCGTAGGAAAGAATCGCGATGTCGCTGAAACCGTTGGAGTCAAGCTTCTTACGAATCGCGCCGACGCGGCCATCCATCATGTCCGAAGGCGCGACCATATCGGCTCCTGCGCGAGCGTGCGAGAGAGCGGCATTGGCGAGCAGCTCGATGCTCGGATCATTGAGCACCTCGCCGTCTTTCACCACGCCGCAATGCCCGTGGCTGGTGTATTCGCACAGGCAAACGTCGGTGATCACCAGCAAGTTGAGCTTGGCTTTGCGAATCGCCTCGATGGAGCGCTGCACGGCCGCGTTTGGGTCGGCGGCTTCCGAGCCCGTTTCGTCCTTGTGTTCGGGCAGCCCGAAGAGAATCACCGCCGGAATGCCGGCGTCGGCGATCTCGCGGCATTCTTCGACGATCTGATCGGGCGATTGTTGGTAGATGCCGGGCATCGAGCTAACTTCTGTGCGCACGCCTTTGCCGGGGCACGCGAACATCGGATAGACAAGGCCGCTGGTCGAGAGGCGCGTCTCGCGGACGAAGCCGCGCAGCGCTTCGGAACGGCGCAGGCGGCGCGGACGTTGCGTCGGGAATGTCACGCGGGCCTCACACGTGCGGCGGCGCGCTCCTGAAAAAATTGCGCGAGAGCACCGCCGATGGAGGGAACTCCGATCGATGTCCCGTCGGTGACTTCGATATCCACGCGCGCGCCGGATTCGCGGATCGCGCGAGCTGTGGTCGGGCCGATTGCGGCGAAATGTACGCTCCCGGAAATCTTATTTACCGCTTCCCCCCCGATAGAGTCCGAGAAATTCCGAAACGCCGACGGACTCGCGAACACAACGGAATCGACCTCGCCCCGGCGAATTCGCCTGACGATTGCGGGATCGAGATGTTCGGGAGCGACGGTGCGGTAGGCAATCACTTCGGTAACCGTCGCGCCCGCATCGCGAAGAGCCGAGGGCACGCCCGCGCCGCCGCGATCGCTGCGCGGCAAAAGGACACAGCGGCCAGTGATACGTTCGCGCAGTTCATGGACGAGCGACTCGCCGGTGCGATTTTCGGCGATGAAATTCACGCGCAAGCCTTCCTTCTCAGCTTCTGCAGCGGTCGCAGGGCCGACGGCGGCGATCAGCCGATTGGATGAGCCGAGCGTTTCGCGGACCATGCCCAACGCGCGGCATCGCTGAGAAACGTATCGTACAGCATTGCGGCTGAGAAACAGAATCGCGTCGAAGCGGTTCAGATTTCGCAGCGCCTCATCCACTGCGCTGCAATCCTCGGGCGGCGCGAACGCAACGACAGGGAGAAGCGCCACTTCCGCTCCCAAATTCTCGAGCGTGCGGACCAACTCGACGGACTGTTCGGCCGCGCGAGTGACCACGATGCGCTTCCCTGCCAGCGGCTTGTCTATAGTGGTCATCTCCAAATGCGCTCGGCTATGCGCGAGCGATCGCGTCTTTATATTCGCTGATCCCGCCCTACAGGCCATGCCCAATCGATCGGCCGGCCATGCGCAAGATATTGTCAGCGCCAGCTTCGATCAGCGCCGCGCCCAGCCGCGCGCCAATACCCTCGGCTTCTGCGACAGGCCCCTCATCGCTCGATTCCACGTGCTCGGACCCTCGCGGAGAAAAAACCGCTGCTTCGAGATGCAGCGCCTCGCCACGAACATGCGCAAGCGCGCCGAGCGGAATCTGGCAGCCTCCTTGAAGAGCCCGAAGAACCGCACGTTCAGCGCTCACACACGCGCGCGTTTCGGCATGATCGAGCTGAGCAACCAGGCGCGAAGTTTCAGCGTCATCAGCGCGCGTTTCAATACCCAGCGCGCCCTGGCCGACGGCCGGGAGCATGATCTCTTCGTCCAGCACCTGCGTGATTTTTCCGGCCAGCCCGAGGCGGTTTACTCCCGCCATGGCCAGCACAATCGCATCATACTCGCCCGCTTCGAGCTTTTTGATGCGCGTGTCGACGTTTCCGCGTAACTCAGCCAACTCAAGATCGGGCCGATGGTGCCGCAATTGCGCCTGTCGCCGCAAACTGCTGGTGCCAACGCGCGCTCCGTATGGCAAAGTTTTCAGGGTGCGGCCCTGCCGCGAGATCAGGCAATCGCGCGGATCTTCGCGCTGGGTGATCGCGCAAAATGCAAGCTGAGCGGGGATCGTAGTGGGCACATCTTTCATGCTGTGGACGGCGACATCCACCGTGCCGCTGAGCAGCGCATCCTCCAGCTCTTTAATGAAGATCCCTTTGGATATCGCTTCCGCGCCGTATTCGGCAAGCGGCTTTGCGACAGCGGCGTTTTGCAGGTGATCGCCGGAAGTGTGGATGCGCACGATTTCGATCTCCGCGCCGCCGTACTCTCTCAGGCGCTCGGCGATGAAATTCGCCTGCCACAGCGCGAGAGCGCTGCCGCGGGTGCCGATTCGCAGACGCTTCACTTCCGGCCGTGGCCGGAACTGCCGGCGCTTCCCTTCTCGGAGATGCCAAAAAGATGACGCAATGCGTCGAGCGCGCCCAGATGGCCGCGCATCGCCTGCGTCTTGCGCAGCCGTTCGGCGGGCTCGACGAGCAGCCTCTCGACAAGCTCCTCGGTAATGTCTGTGATTCGCTGGCGCTCTTCCTCAGAAGCAAGAGGTAGCGCCGCCAGTCGTTCGCGCAGCAGATCCTCACGATGGCGGTGAAAATGGCCGCGCAACTCGTCCACAATTGATCCCGCAGCCAGCGCTTCACGCCATGCCTCGAATTTCGCAACATGCTCGGCGATGATCGATTCGGCGCGAGGTATTTCCGCTTCGCGCGCGCGCCGATTTTGCTCCACGATTTCGCCCAGATCGTCGACGTTGTAAAGATACAGGTTGTAAAGGCCAGCGGCGTCCGAATCCACGTTGCGCGGCACGCCGAGATCGACGATAAATACCGCGCGTCCGTCGCGCGCGCCGAGCGCCGATTCCAACATGGAACGCGTGAGCACCGGGTCCAAGCCGCCCACTGACGTGACGATCACGTCTGGCGAGCTGAGCACGGACTCAAGCGACTGCCACGGAACGGCTTTGCCATCGAAGCGCTTGGCCAGCTCTTCGGCGCGCTCTGGCGAACGATTCACCACTTGCAAGTGGCCGATGCCTCGATTGCGCATATGATCGACCACCTGTTCGGCGACGCCGCCGGCTCCCACGATCAGCGCCGTGCGTCCCTTCAAGCTGCCGAACACGCGCTCGGCCAACTTCACTCCGGCGAAAGCCACGGACATCGGGCGTGCGCCCACTTCCGTCTCCGCGCGAATCCGCTTTCCGACCTCCAGCGCGCCCTGGAAAGCGCGATTCAACACCGGGCCGGTCGAACCGTAATCGAGTGCTTGGCTGTAGGCCGTGCGAAGCTGCCCCAAAATTTCCGCTTCGCCAAGCAGCATGGAATCGAGCCCGGCAGCCACGCGGTAGAGATGCTGGATGGCGTCGCGCCCCACCCAGTGGTAGAAGCGTCCATCGAGATCGGCTCGCGGGATACGGTGAAACGAGGTGAGGAATTCCTCCATGGCATCGGTGGCTGGTATGCCGGAATCAGCCGGGACTCCATAAAGTTCGCTGCGATTGCATGTGGATACCACGATAGCTTCCTGAAGAATTCCCTGCTCGCGCAGCGTTGTGGCGGCATGCCGCGCCTGTTCGGCAGTGAACGCGACGCGCTCGCGAAATTCCACCGGCGCCGTACGATGATTGCACCCGATCAGAGCGATATCCACGCGGCGGCCATACGCGGCGCGGGAAGCGGCACTCGAATTGGAAGGCGTAGCACCCATCACAGGTACCGATGAAAATTCGTCAGATATAGATTCACGGCCGTGTAGCTGAATAGCACCACCACAAAATTCAACGCGCACATTCGCGCCGCTCGCGCGCCCCTCCAGCCGGAGGTGCGCGAAAGCCCCAGATACGCCAGGTAGATCACGAAAATCGCCAGCGTCACCAGCACCTTCGGATCGGTCCATGTGATGAAGCCGTCCAATCGGCGCTCGTACACAAACCCCAGCGATACACCGACGATCATGGTCGCCAGTCCCACATAGACGCTGCTTCGCGACATGCGATCAAGCACGTCGAGCGCCGGAAATCGCCAAAACGCTGCGCTGGGATGGCGCGAGCGCAAAACGCGATCCTGCAATAGGTACACCAAACTCAGGACGAAGGATAGCCCGAATGCCGCGTACGCCCAGGTGTCCAGCGTCACGTGCAACGCAAAGAGCGGTCCGCCATCCCGCGACGAAGGCAGAATTCTATCCGGCGCGAACGCCGCGACCAGCGCAATCCAAACGACCAACACCAACGTGACCAGCGCTCCTACCGACCGTTGCTGGTGCAGAAATTCCAGTCCGAGATAGGTCACCGCCAAGAGCCACGCGAACAAAGACATCGAGCCGTACAAATCATCGTAGGGCACCGCGTGAATCCAGTGCGAGCGCTCCAGCAGCGCGAAGTAGTGGCAGACAATCCCGGATGCTAACAAAAACGAGCCGAGCCGGCCGATCCATACATTCGGCACGTAAAGAATACGCACGTAGCAGGCAAAACTCGCAGCGTACACCGCGATACTCACGTAGGTCATATAATGATGCATAAAAGGCGGCAAGTCCCAGTCCGAAATTATACCGCCGATTGCCGCCTGAAAAGATCTCGGATTGCGCGTATTAACAGCGGCCGGATCTGCCGCGCCGAACGGCTGCCCAGCAAATGCCCGGCCTACGATTTCTGTTATCATGTTTGAGCAAACCTCTGGCCGATGCCTGATATAACCGACACAAAGCGAGAGCTCTTTCTGCGCGCCTGCCGTTGCCAGTCCGCCCGTCCTGGACAGCAAAACGACCGCGTCCCAGTGTGGATCATGCGCCAGGCAGGTAGATATTTGCCCGAGTATCGGGCTGTTCGCGCAAAGCACAGCTTTCTCGATATCTGCAAGACACCGGAACTGGCCGCGGAAGTTTCCATCCAACCGCTGTATGCGCTGGGCGTCGACGCCGTCATCGTTTTCTCCGACATTTTGATGGTAGCCGAAGCCATGGGACTGCCGTTGGAGGTGCCCGATTCGGGTCCAGTGCTTTCCAATCCGGTACGCGACATGGCAAGCGTTCGGCGGCTTCGCGATTTCGATCCCGAGCGCCAGACGCGCTTTGTGGGCGATGCGATCCGCGCAATCCGTATCGAAATTGGCGCGGATATCCCCATCATCGGCTTTGCTGCGGCGCCTTGGACGTTGGCGTGTTATATGATCGAGGGACAAACGCGCGGAGACGTTTCGCGCGCCAAGCAGCTGCTGCGCGACGAGCCGCAAACCGTCCGTGAACTGCTCCACCGAATCGCGGAATCCACCACGCGTTATCTGCAGTCCCAAATCGCTGCGGGCGCGGATGTCGTCCAGCTTTTTGACACCTGGGCAAGCGAGCTATCGATGCGCGACTATGACGACTTCGAGCTTCCCGCCACTCGCACCGTGATTCAGGCGCTTGCGAGCACTAGCGTGCCGCGGATTTTGTTTGCCAAAGGCTCGGCGCAGCATCTCGCCGGCCTGGCAAACACTGGCGCGGACGTGCTAAGCGTCGATTGGAACACGGATTTGGCCGAAGCCCGGCGAAGACTTGGTAACGCCGTCGCACTGCAAGGAAACGTCGATCCGTCGATTTTGCTGCGCGACGAAACCGAAGTGCGCCACGCGGCGCGCCAGGCAGTCGAGAGAACCGGCGGCTTCGCCCACATTCTGAATCTGGGGCATGGAATTTTGCCAACGACCCCGGTGGCGAATGCCAAAGCCTTCGTCGAGGCTGGGCAGACGGCGCTCGCTGCGGCCCGCCTCCAGACGAGCCGCGCCGATTAGCACTCCGACCGTCGGTGGATTGAGCGGTCGATCGCGCAGCGGAACGACTTTAGGTGCGGCGCTTGCTCTCTTTTGGTTCGGCGTTGCTAAGTTGGAGCGCTTGCCTTCGACGCTGTCATTTTGAAGCGCCGAATTTTGGCTCGAGAAATCTGCTTTTACAATTCTGATCCGAGGGCGTAAAGAAGACCACCAACGCAATGACCGCGATGAGCGCCAAATCGGACTACGCGATCGAAGTCGCGCAGATCTCGGACGAGATTCTCGAAAAATATAATCGTCCGGGCCCGCGATACACCAGCTATCCCACCGCTCCCGTCTGGAAGGACGATTTCGGCCCTGCCGATTTCGAAGTAGCCGGCGCCAAAGCCGACCAGCGCGGCACCCCGGTTTCGCTCTACATGCACCTGCCTTTCTGCGAGAGCCTGTGCCTTTTCTGCGCCTGCAACGTATCCATCCAGAAAGACAAGCGCGTCACCATTCCCTATCTCGACGCGCTGAAGCAGGAAATCGATCACGTCTCGCACATGGTTTCGCGCCAGCGCCCGGTGATTCAGTTCCACTGGGGCGGCGGCACTCCAACCTACCTTTCTCCCGCGCAGATGGAAGATCTTTTCGGACACACCCGCGGGCGCTTCACGTTCGCCGATGATGCCGAGATCGGCATCGAAGTCGATCCGCGCGTCACCACCGTGGCGCATCTCGAAACTCTGCGGCGGCTCGGCTTCAACCGCCTGAGCATGGGCATACAGGATTTTCAGCCCAAAGTGCAGCAGACCATCCATCGCGTGCAGCCCTACGAAATGACGCGCGATTTAATTCTGGCCGCGCGAAATCTCGGCTTTCAGAGCCTCAACGTCGATTTGATTTACGGTCTCCCGTATCAAACCGCCGACAGCTTCCGCGAAACGATTCAGCAGGTGCTAACACTCGCTCCAGACCGCGTGGCCATGTTCAGCTACGCGCACGTGCCTTGGCTCAGGAAACAACAGGGCTCGTTCGAAGGACATCTGCCCGAAGGTCGCGAGAAATTCCGCATTTTGCGCGCCGGTCTGGAAGGCTTTCTCGGCGCTGGTTACATTTACATCGGCATGGACCATTTCTCTCTGCCCGGCGACGAGCTCGCCATCGCGCAGCAGAATCGCACCCTGCACCGCAACTTTCAGGGCTACACCACAAAAGCAGGCGCCGATCTCTACGGTATGGGCGTAAGCGCCATCAGCTCGATCGGTGAGGCGTACGCGCAAAATCGCCGCGAAGTGCCTGCCTATCAAACCACGATCGCCGAGCGCGGCATCGCCACCATGCGCGGCTATCGCCTTTCCACCGACGATCAGATTCGCCGCGAAGTAATCGGACGCCTGCTCTGCCACACCGTGATTCCTAAAAGCGAAATCGAGCGCGATTTTGGAATTTCGTTCGATGAATATTTTAGCGGCGAAATCGAACAGCTCGAAGAGTCACGCGCATCCGGGCTCGTCGCCCTGGAACCCGGCGAAATCCGAGTAACGCCGCTCGGCCGAATTTTTATTCGCAACGTGGCCATGATTTTCGACCGCTATCTGCGCGAGCAGCAGATGGACCAGAAGCCGCTGTTTTCAAAAACGCTGTAGCGGGGGCCAATGCCCGATTCCAAACAAGTCGTGGTGATCGGCGGCGGAATTTCCGGGCTGGCCTGCGCCTACAAGCTTCAGCAAAGCGGTGTTCCCGTCACGCTGCTCGAATCGTCCGAGCGCGTCGGCGGCCTGATGGGCACCGCTGAAAAGGACGGTTTCCTCTTCGAAACAGGTCCTCAAAGCTTTCAAGGCACCGAAACTCTCCTGCAGCTCATCCGCGAATTGGAAATCGAGAATGAATTGTGTACCGCCGACCCCAAGGCCCCGCGATACGTCCTGCGCAACGGCAAACTGATGAAAATCCCCATGTCCCCGCAGGCGATTTTGAGCACTTCCCTGTTGGGTCTGGGCTCCCGCTGGAAAGTTGTTTCCGAGCCGCTTCATAAAACGCAACCACCCAGCGAAGAGGAGTCGGTCGCGAAATTCGTGCGCCGGAAGTTCGGGCATGAAATTCTGGAATACCTCGTTTCTCCATTCGTTTCCGGCGTGTATGCCGGCGACCCCGAAAAGCTGAGCCTCAGCGCGGCATTTCCGTCTCTCGAAGAATGGGAGCGAGATTACGGAAGCGTCCTGCGGGGCGCCATGAAATCGCGCTCCGCGAAGCCGAAGCAGTCGGCAGCCGCGCCGCCGCTATGCTCCTTTCGGCAAGGGATCTCAACGCTGGCGCGGACGATTGGATCGAAACTGGGAAAGCAGCTGCTCACCGGCTCACGTGCTGAATCGATTCGTCCTTGCGACACCGCGGCGGGCGCGTCGCAGATTCAATTCACGCGCAACGGCCAACAGCAAACAGTTGTCGCCCACGCCGTGGTCATGGCCACGCCCGCTCCGGCTGCGTCTCACTTGGTCGGAAAGATCGCGCCCTCGCTGGTCACCCCGCTTTCCGGGATCGCCTACGCGCCAGTGGCCGTAGTCGGCTTGGGCTACTACTCCAAGCAGATTGGCCAGCTTCTCGACGGATTTGGCGTCTTAATCCCGCGCGCCGAAAAGATTCGCACCCTGGGTATTATTTGGAACTCGTCGCTGTTCCCAGGCCGCGCCGGAGAAGGCCGCGTGGCGCTCACCGGAATTGTGGGCGGCGCAACCGATTCGGACGTGATCGAAGAAACCGAAGAGACAATCGTCTCGATCGTTCAGCTCGATAGCGAAGGCGTTCTCGATATTGTCGGTCCGCCAATCACTTCCTGTGCGTGGAAACATCCCAACGCGCTGCCGCAATACAATCTGGGCCACGGCCACGTGGTGAGGGCCATCCGTGAAGGCGAGCGCGCCACGCCCGGCCTTTTTTTCACTGGCAACTATCTGAGCGGCCCTTCCATCGGCAAATGCGTCGAGGAAGGTTTCGCAACCGCCGCCGCCACGCTCGCCTATCTCGATAGCGGAGCTCCCGGCCGCGCCTAGCGTCTCAGGCTCTTGCTCGCGCGTCACGGGATTTCCATCTGAGCTTGAGTTTCTTCTCTGCGCTTTGCCACGACGGCCTGCGCCGCTATAATGAGCGCGAGAAAAACTATGGCAACTCAACCTCAAAAATCACGCCGTGAAGTGCTCGAGCAATTTGTCGCGCAGAAACCAGGCGACGCGTTTGCGCGCTACGGGCTCGCGCTCGAATGCGCCAAACTGGGTGACGATCAGGCCGCCACCAGCCATTTCCAAAGGCTCCTGGAAGATAGCCCCCAGTATGTGGCCGGCTATTTTCAGTTCGGCCAGCTTTTGAGCCGCATCGGCCGGACTGACGACGCGCGCAAAGTGTATTCAGACGGCATCGCGATGGCCCAGAAAACCGGCGACGCTCACGCCCGCGGCGAAATGGAGGCGGCTCTGAGCATGCTCGTCTGATGCAACCGAGCATTCCAGCCCCGCCATACATAAATGGACCGGCCCACCCGCATACCGCTGTTCCCTCTCGATGTGGTCCTGTTCCCCAAAATGCCGCTGCCGCTGCACATTTTCGAGCCGCGCTACAAATTGATGATCCGCCAGTGCCTCGATGAAAAGCGCGAATTCGGCATGATTCTGGCGGCGAATCAGGGAGTTGCCACCGTCGGCTGCACCGCCGAAATCGTGCGCACCGTCCGCGAATACCCCGATGGCCGCATGGACATCCTCACCGAGGGCCGCGCCGTCTTTCGCCTGGAAGATTTGATCGAGGAGAAGGAATACTACGAGGGCCGCGTCGCGTATCTGCCCGAGAATCCTTTTCTGCGCGATTCGGAAAAGGAAGCAAAGTTGCTTGAAGCCTATTCGGAGTGCCACACGCTTCTGGTCGGACAAGTTTGGCCAGGTGTTGCCGCTGAGGAAAATTCGATACTCGCATATCGCTTGGCTTCGCAGCTCCCCGTGGAACTCGAAACGCGCCAGGCATTGCTGGAAATGCGCTCGGAAAGCGAGCGGCGTTCGCGCCTGCTGAGCTGGCTTGGCGAGTTTTTGCCCAAGCTGAAGGAAAGCCAGCGCGTGCAGCAGCTTGGCTCCGGCAACGGGCATGGCTATATCAATTGAGAGTTTTACCCGCACGGGCGGCGCGACAGAGCCTATCCGGTAACCACAGCTAGATTTGCGGCCCGAAAAGCAACCGCGACGCTCCCAACTTCGTTCGTTGACTCGATGACGCGGCAACTCTTCTTGCGCATTCTCAATCCAAGTTAGGCAAGGGCGTCACGTTCCTCTATAATGGAAACGATCCGTTTGGCGGAAAGCGCCGCCAGCTTTCCGAGGGAGTGGTGACTGAATGAGTAGCTATCCAAAGACGCTGGGGGAACTTCGCCGGAGCCGTTGGTCGGAAGACTGCATTGGCGACCGCTCCGTGCGGCAAGAAATTCGCGAAAATTTGCTGCAGAAGATGGAAAAGGGCGACGATCTCTTTCCCGGCGTTCATGGCTACGACGACACGGTCATCCCGCAGATCGCAAATGCCCTGCTCTCTCGCCACCACTTCATCCTGCTGGGATTGCGCGGACAGGCTAAATCGCGCATTTTGCGCGGCTTGGTGGATTTTCTCGATCCGCAAATTCCTTACGTTGCCGGCTGCGAAATTAACGATAACCCGTATCGTCCGCTGTGCCGCGCCTGCCGCGACCGCATTGCCCTCGAAGGCGACGCCACTGCGATCGCGTGGATGCCCCGCGAGCAACGTTACGTGGAAAAGCTCGCTACTCCCGACGTGACCATCGCCGACATGATTGGCGACGTGGACCCCATCAAAGCCGCGCGCGGCGGCCGCAATCTTTCCGACGAGCTCAACATTCACTACGGCCTGCTGCCGCGCGCCAATCGCGGCATTTTCGGAATTAACGAGCTGCCGGACCTCGCCGGAAAAATTCAGGTCGGACTTTTCAACATCATGCAGGAAGGCGACGTGCAGATTAAAGGCTATCCGGTGCGGCTGGCACTGGACGTGCTAATGGTCTTCACCGCTAATCCGGAAGATTACACGGCGCGCGGCAAAATCATCACGCCGTTGAAGGATCGCATCGGTTCCGAAATCCGCACGCATTATCCCGCCAGCGTAAGCGAAGGCATGTCCATCACCGCGCAGGAAGCGTGGACCAAGCGCGACGGCAAGCGCCGCGTCGAAATTCCCGAGTACGTGCACGAGATCGTAGAGGAAGTGGCGTTTCACGCGCGCGACGATAAGCGCGTCGATCGCCGATCCGGCGTCAGCCAGCGGTTGCCGATCAGCACCATCGAAAACGTGCTCAGCAGCGCGGAGCAGCGCAGCGTCCGCAGCCACGAGTCGACTGTCGTAGCGCGCGTGGGAGACGTGTACGCGGCCATCCCCTCGATGACCGGCAAATTCGAGCTGGAATACGAAGGCGAGATGAAGGGCGCCGACAACATCGCCCGCGAACTCATTCGCGCCGCCGTGGGAAAAACCTTCAACAAGCATTTCGCCAACGCGAATTTTCAGCCGGTGGTGCAATGGTTTGAAATGGGCGGCGAACTGAAGGTTCCGGCGAATGCATCCAGCTCCGAACTGCTGGCGCAGCTGAAAAAGATCCAGGGCCTCTTCGAACACCTCGAAGCGCTTGGCGTGAAATCGAAGGACGATGCCGCTGTCCAGGCCGCTGCCGCCGAATTCGTTCTCGAAGGTTTGTGGGCGCACAAGCGCATCAGCCGCAGCGAGGAGCGCGGATTTTTTGCCGAGGCGCGCAAGACACCGGAGCCGCGCGACCCGCGCGAGCCCACCGGCGGACGCATGCCGCGCCGCCAGTTCAACTGAGTCACAGGTCTTAACGACACGAAGGGAGGGCCGATGAAATACACCAAGTATTCGCGCTACGCTCCCAACGCCGCGGACGACGTTGACATGCAGGACCTCATGAACCGCCTCTCCGATTTTTTCCTGCAGAGCGGCTACGATTCCCCATACGGCGTCTACGAAATGGATATGCACCGCTCCCAGCAGGAGTATCTCGACGAGCTGCGCGAAGCGATCCTGCGCGCCTTGCAGGAAGGCGACCTAATCCCGCAGGAATTGATGGACAAGATGCTCGAGAATCCGGACCTCAGCCAGAATCAGGAGCTCCGCGATTTGATCGACCAGATCCTCGAGCGCATGCAGGAAGAAGGCTTGATCACGCAGCAGCAGAACGCGCGCGTCACCCAGCCTCCCAGCGAAACCCCCGGCGGACAGATCGGACGCGAGCAGCCGAACGTGGAAGCGCGTTTCGAAATCACCGACAAGGCTCTCGATTTTCTGGGATTCAAGGCGCTGAAAGATTTGCTGGCATCGCTGGGCAAGAGCAGCTTCGGCCGCCACGACACGCGCGATTTGGCAACGGGCGTGGAATCGGGCGGCACCTCGAAAGCCTACGAATTCGGCGACACGCTGAATATGGACATCAGCGGCACGCTCTTCAACGCCGTGCAGCGCAGCGGCGCCGGCATTCCCATCGAGATCGATTATCCCGATTTGATGGTGCACCAGTGCGAGTATCAAAGCTCCTGCGCCACGGTGCTCATGCTCGATTGCAGCCACAGCATGATTCTCTACGGAGAAGACCGCTTCACTCCCGCCAAGCGTGTGGCCCTCGCGCTTTCGCACCTGATTCGCACGCAATATCCGGGCGATTCCCTCCACTGCGTCCTTTTTCACGATAGCGCGGAGGAAATTCCGCTTGGCAAGCTGGCTCGCGTGCAGGTCGGTCCGTACTACACCAACACGCGCGAAGGATTGCGCCTCGCCCAGCGGATTCTGGCGCGCCAGAAAAAAGACATGCGCCAGATCGTGATGATTACCGACGGCAAGCCTTCGGCGCTCACTCTCGAGGATGGCCGCATTTACAAGAACGCCTTCGGCCTCGATCCGTTGGTGGTCACTCAGACCATCGAAGAAGTGGCCAAGTGCAAGCGCGCCGGAATCCTGATCAACACCTTCATGCTGGCGCGCGATTACAGCCTCGTTCAGTTCGTGCAGAAGATTACCGAACTGTGCCGCGGCAAAGCCTACTTCACAACTCCCTACACCCTCGGCCAGTATCTCCTGATGGACTACGTGGACCGCAAAACCCGCCAGATCCACTAGCGATCTGTGCGTATCTCGCCGAAGCCCAGCGGGCGCACTCCGCGGATGCCATTTGAACCTGTCTCGCCGTGCTCCAGCGGCCGCAGGCGTATGAGCTTCTTGCGTATCCTGCCGAGGCGCAGCGGAGGCGAATGCGATTTCCGCGTATCCCGGCGAAGCCCAAGGGCCGTAGGCGGAAGCTCCACCGTCGCAATACTTGTCATCCCGAACCGATCAGCGACCCTTGCTGATCGGGTGAGGGATCTGCTGTCGTCTTTGGCATTGCGGGCCCTGTCAGCGCGCGTTCGCGTCGGCGTCTCGCTGGTGGCCGCCTGTGCGCGACATCCAAGCAATGCTCTGCAACCGCATGCGGCGCCGGTGCCAAGCACCGAACGCGGTCTTGCGTAACTGCCTTATGCGCACGCGCGCGACGCCTTGCGTAATTGTTTGCGACATCCTGCTATAATCCGCCCGGAGGCGAAAGGGGTCCGGTGACCTTCGTGGCCTTCAAAGCCATTGATTCTGTCCTTAGCGGCCAGAATGGTGGGTTCGACTCCCACACGCTTCCGCCAAATTTGCTTGGGCTGTGCCGTCTCGTTCGCATCGGCGGTACACGCCTACGGCCTCTGCAGTTTCGACATCCGCAACAACTTCACCGGGAACGTTCTCTACACCTTGCCGTTCAAGGGCAATCGGCTCGTTTCCGGATGGGAAGTCACCTCCATCATAACCGCCGCCTCCGGGCTGCCGGTTACGATTCAGGAATCCGCGGACGTCGCTGGTCTCGGCGGTATCCAAGGCGACCGCCCGAACTACTCCGGCACTTGCCCCGGCGGCAAAGACCAAATCCTCGGCAAGTGGTACGAGTGGTTCAACTCGAGTTGCTACGCGGTGCAGACCTACGGCACGCTCGGTGACGTCGGCAGAAGTTCGGTGGAGGGCCCCGATCTGTTCGAATGGGATGCTTCCATCATCAAGCAGACCAAGATCACCGAGAGGGTCAACGCCGAGTTTCGCGCTGAGTTCTTCAACGTGCTGAACCACACCAACCTTGGCTTGCCGTCGAGCCTGGGCGTCGTGACGGGGCTTCCCAATGCCGCGACCCTCGCACCCACGGGTCTTCCCGGCGACTCGGGCGCCATCACCGCCACCACCACCACGCCGCGGCAAATTCAGTTCTCGCTGCAGCTTACGTTCTAACAACAGTGTTTCGAAAGACGGCCGGTGCTCCGTGCGAGCGCCGGCCCTCTTTTTTTTGATATGCTTGGCCCATGCCCAGCCGCAAGAAAAAATCGAAATTCAAGGTCGCCAAGGAAGCCAAGCGCCGCGCCCGCCTCGGTATCGGCCTTCCCCCTCCCGAGCGCGTCATCGTCGAAAAGCGCCTCAAACCCCCCAAACACAAAAAGACCCTCTCCGACCTGCTCGAAGACGCGCCGTAGCCCGCGTCCGCTGCACCTCCCCGAACGAGATCACCGCAACCCTCGTTTCCCATTTTGGAACCGCAAGGCGTGTAATTCTTTCCTATTGAATTCTATTTACCAGTATGCTAATATGATTCGTTTTTATCGCCGGCTCGGAAGCCACTGCGTGGGTAGGACCATTTCGGGAACGGCCGTCACATCGAGGCGCGCCAACGCGCCGGGAAGGAGCGAACGTCAACGAACGAGCAGCCATGGCGCAATCAACCGCAAGACCTGAACTCTCGCCGCCCAGCGCACACGCCTTCGCTATTCTTTTTCTTTCGCCTCGTTCCGAGGGGCGGAACGGTCAATCGACCTTGAGCACGCGTAACTCGCTGATAACGGACAGTCGGCTCCGAGCAAGGGCGGAACTTCCCGGTGCATTTAGATTTCGCGAACTCGGGCTTACCTTTCGCCTCATCTCTCGCCGCGGTCCTGGATCGGTTTTGCCGTTCACGAATCACCAGTCATGAACCTCCAATTACGATTCGCGCCTCGCGAATCACGTCCGCTCTACCCGACACAGTCAATCGAGTAGAAACGCATGTAACTCGCTGAAAATAAACGACGGAGACCCGTCCTACCCGTCCCGGTGCATGCGCAGCTACGCCGAGGGACGGCGGGAGACTTTTTTGCGGGCCAGGTCCAGGAGCTTCACGTCGGTGCAGACTTCGTAGTAGGGGCGGTTGCCGGGGGCGCCGATTTTGCCTCCCGGCAAAATCTGGCGCACGAATCCTTTGCGGATCACGATGGGCTCGATCGATTCTCCGAGGGGAACTTCGCCGAAATAGAGCTGAACGCGTTCCTTGCCCCACGGCAACGGGAAATTTCCTCCCATGGGAGCCAGCGAAATTTCCGAGCTGAGTTTCTGAAAGCCTTCGTCGTTGAGTTCGATGCCGTTCAGGTTGTAGCGCACCAGCAATTCTTCGCCTTCGTCGGCGGCCGCGTCGTCCATCAACGATTGGAGCAGATAGACGTTGAAGGGCGAGGGATTTTCCTTGAAGAGGCGCTTGGCCATTTTGGCGCAGCTGGAAAGGCGGTCGGAAAGATTCAAGGCGCGCGAGATCATGATTTTGGAGTCAGCGTCCATCCACAGGGATGGAGCGGAATCCTGGAAGGCGACGCCCACGCCGAGTTCGAGGGGCGGCAGATCGCCCGATTGCGCGCGGACGTTGTAAGCGCCGGTGACGGCGAGGATTTCGCGGGCCAGCACGCAGGCGCGTGCGACGGCGCGTTGCGTGGCGCGCGTCGATTCAGTCTCGTAGATGGCCAGGATGATGGCGTCGCCTTCGATGAACACTTTGGCCGCGCCGTAGCGCTCCAGCATTTTTTTCACCGGCTCATGCAGGGCCATGCTGAAATGCGAGGCGGGATTCATGCCGCGCGCCAGCAGGTCTTTGGTAATGCCGGTCGAACCGCGCACATCGGCCTTGATGACCACGTGATTGATGATCGGGTCGTCGGCGGGGCGGCTTTCATCGGGATGCAGAAATTCGTAGAGGCTTTTGTTGGCGCGCGAAAGTTCGCGGGCGCGCTCGGAACGAACCAGATTGATGCGCTCCATCCAGGACGCCACCAGCTGGTAATTGCGGCGGTCGCGGCGCAGGCGCATCAAATCCTCGGCGAATTGCGAGGCGATGACGCAGGTCTCGTCGTGCCCGCGGCGGCGGATGGCGCGGGAAGCTTCTTCGAGCTTGCGGATGGAAATTTTGCGCGCGGGAAATTGTTCCAGGATGCGCTCGACGCGCTTGGCCTCGTCGCGACTAACCATGGCCTTCTTCAATTGCTGCAAGTGGATAGGCGGGCAATATTCCGCGGCGATTTTACGGAGCTCGTAGCCGGCCACAACGTGAAAGAGGACGTCCTGCTCTTCGAGGCGATGGACCCATTCCTCCAGAAGGCGCGTGCGGGTTTCAGGCGAGCTGCCGGCTTCTTCGGCGGAAGCGCGCGGATCGAAAAGGCGCCGGGCATTGGCCGGTTGGTTGAGGTAATCGCCAAGGCGGCTTTGAAACTCTTCGGTCAAGAAATCGCAGCGCAATTGGGCGGCCGAGATTTGCGGGGCAAGCTCTTCGAGATTTTTCTCGATCGAGGCGTACTTGCGGCGAATGTCGGCGACTTCATTTGGGACGTCGGCGGGAACGCCCGCTTTGCGCTTAAAGATCGACGGAAATAATTCATCCGAGGCGCCGGAGCGGCGCGCAGCTTCGTCCTGCTCTTCTTCGAGGCGGGCGAGTTCGGAACGCAGCGCGCGAGCTTGTTCGAGCAGACGCTCGTGAGTTTTGCGTGCTTTGGCCAGTTCATCGGTGTGATCGACGGTGGGAACGCAATCGCGAATCAGTCCCAGCAGAAGATTGTCGAAGATCTCGAAGCGGTCGGGGTCGTTCATGAAATTGCCGAGCAGGACGTAATGCTCAAGGAACAGGTGGTCGTCGCTGCCGTTTTCGACGAAAAGGCAGCGGTTCTGCAGCAGCTGATAGGTTTCGAAGAAATCGTCTCCGAAAAGAGCGCGGCGCGTTTTGGAAAGCGTGCCTTCGTCGACTTCACGCCAGATGCGGCAAAGCGTCTCGCCGACTTGGCGGATCACGCCTTTGCGGCCCGCCTGCAGTTCGGCGATTTTCGAGCGCCACACGTGGGCCTGCTCGCTGTGCTCGAAAAGCTCGCCGCGGGAGCGAATCCAATCCTTGCACTCGACCAGGATGCTGGAGAACTGGCTGATCGCTTCCTGGGTGATGAACTTGAGCAGCGCCAGTTGGTGCAGGATGTCCATTTCAATGGATTGCTGGTATTTGGCGCGGGTGACGGATTCTTGCAGCACGTCGGTCAGAAGACGGCGGAAGGCGCTGTGCTCCGGCGAGCCGGCGTGCTTGCGGTCGCGCTCCCGTTCTTTGACCTTCGGCAACTGAATGTTGACGGTCTGGCGGATCAGGTCGAGCAGGTACTTTTGCGTGAATTCGACGAATTTGGGGCTGAGAAAAACGTCATAATGGATGTTATCGATCCCAAGCGATAGATTCGTGAGGCGGATTTCGGCGGAATAGGGCTCCAGCTTTATCCGCTCGGGATGCGTGACCGATTGCGCTATGTGTGTTTCCGGCATGAACGGCGAAAGGCGTCTGCAGACAGGCTTTCACTGTAGCCGAGGAGAAATCGGGGACGCAATGGCACGCAGCGTAAGCGTTAATGGCATGGCGGAAGCGCCACGATTCGATTCTGCGCCCGGTTGGGCTGAATACGCGGTATGAGCTGCATATGACGGAACCGCCCTTCGACGAACAATTCGAGTCATCGGCCGAGTATGGGATGGACGACAGCTTCGGGTCCGACGCCATGGGCTCGATGCAGACTGCCGTCGCACGTGGCCCAAAATCGGCGTCTGATCAATTGCCGGACCTGGGACCGTGCCTTTACCTGGGACCAGCGGGACAGCGTTGCTACCGGCGGGCGGTGAAGGACGGGTTTTGCGCGCAGCATCAACCGGGCGCGGCGGCGATCAGAAAAGTCGCAAGCCGGCCAAGTGGGTGGCTGCGATTGCGGGAATGCTAGGCGTTTTGTGGCCGTATATTTACGATTTCCTGCACGAGCTGTTTCGGATTTTCCATCCTCGATAACAACTGCGTAACTGATTTTTCGAAGACGTTCTTTCGAACACGAGGCGATCGGCGAATTTTCCGGTAGAATGTCGAGCCATGTCTAACTTACTGGAAGGCAAGACGACAATCGTGCTGGGCGTGTGGAACAAGTGGAGCATCGCGTACGCGATTGCGCAGGCGTTTGCGCGCGAAGGGGCGACGCTACTGCTCACCTATCAGAACGAGCGCGCGAAACCGGCAGTCGAGGATTTGGGGCGCGAGCTGGGCGCCGCGGCGTTTTACCCATGTGACGTGCAGCGGCCGGAGGATGTGGCGGCGCTGGCGGCGTCAATGCAATCGGAAGGGCGCAAGCTCGACGTGGTGGTGCACAGCCTGGCGGCAGCGAAACACGAAGAGCTGAATCAGCCGTTCCTGGAGACTTCGCGCGAGGGGTTTCAGCTCGCGATGGAGGTAAGCGCGTATTCGTTCGTTGCGGTTTCGAAGGCGCTGGCGGCGTCGATGACCGACGGCGGATCGATCATGACGCTCACGTATCTTGGTTCGACGCGGGTGATTCCCAACTACAACGTGATGGGCGTGGCGAAAGCGGCGCTGGAAGCGGAGATGCGGTATCTGGCGAGCGAGCTGGGGCCAAAGAAAATTCGCGTCAACGCCATTTCGGCCGGACCGATCAAAACGATTTCGGCGCGCGGGGTGAAAGACCTGTCAAAGATGCTCGATCTGGTGGCGCAACATGCGCCGCTGCGTCGAAACACTGAGACGGCGGAAGTGGCGGATACGGCGGTGTTCCTGGGGAGCAATTTGGGGCGCGGCGTGACCGGCAATGTGATCTACGTCGATTCCGGCTTTCAGATTATGGGGATGTAAGCTGCCTGGGTTTTGCGAGCTATGGCGGCGGAATTGTCCGGTTTGCCGATTTCACGTCCACTTGGATGTTATTATCGCTGGCCATCGGTTTCATTGGCTAACTGACATGCCTCGAATCCAATCCAGGAAGCCCGCTTAAGTGACGACACCCCGAACAGTATACCGAAACATGCATTTCCCGCCGGGCGAATGGCCGATTACCCGACTTAACGGGAGTTTGAAGGGTCGGGGCCTAGCAGGCCGCTGAAAAATTGAGTTTGGGTGGCAGTTCCTTTCCGCCATTGGGTTATTCGTGAGTTGCGAGTGAGCGTTCGCTCGGTTTTATTCGCTACGGAACGCCCGAACTGGCGTTCCCG
>Ga0335074_10000263_pt1 | contig 80071 bp, 81 predicted proteins | sample Lox_Sample_23_FD_206715 | JGI IMG/M metagenome (GOLD analysis project Ga0335074, IMG submission 206715) | Soil microbial communities from Loxahatchee National Wildlife Refuge, Florida, United States - Lox_Sample_2.3 | ecosystem: Environmental > Terrestrial > Soil > Wetlands | place: USA... | reverse complement strand
GGCCGATAGCCCTTGAAGAACGGCGTATGACGCCCGCCTTCTTCCTTGCTCAGCACGTAAATCTCGCCCTTGAACTTCTTGTGCGGAGTAATCGAACCCGGCTTGGCGATCACCTGCCCGCGCTCCACGTCGTCCTTTTCAATGCCGCGCAGCAGCAAGCCCACGTTGTCGCCGGCCCGGCCTTCATCGAGCAGCTTCTTGAACATTTCCACGCCCGTCACCACGGTCTTGCGCGTGTCCTTGAAGCCTACGATCTCCATTTCCTCGCCAACCTTGCAGATCCCCTTCTCGATACGGCCAGTGACCACCGTGCCGCGGCCCTGGATCGAGAAAATGTCTTCAATCGGCATCAGGAACGGCTTGTCGACATCGCGTGCCGGCGTGGGAACGTACTCGTCCACCTTCGCCATCAGCTCGTCGACCGTCTTTTCCCACTTCTCTTCGCCGTTCAACGCACCGAGCGCGCTCACACGAACCACCGGCAGATCGTCGCCCGGGAACTGATACTTGCTGAGCAGCTCACGGACTTCAAGCTCGACTAATTCGAGCAGCTCCGGATCATCCACCATGTCCACTTTGTTCAGCGCGACAACGATGTACGGCACACCCACCTGGCGAGCCAGCAGCACGTGCTCGCGCGTTTGCGGCATGGGACCGTCGGTAGCGGCCACCACCAGAATCGCGCCATCCATCTGCGCGGCGCCGGTGATCATGTTCTTGATGTAATCGGCGTGACCGGGGCAATCCACGTGCGCGTAATGCCGGTTGGCCGTTTCGTACTCGATGTGCGCCACCGCGATCGTGATCCCGCGCGCCTTTTCTTCCGGCGCATTGTCGATCGAATCGAACGAGCGGAACTTCACTTTCGGATTGTGCTTGGCCAGCACCTTGGTGATGGCCGCCGTCAGCGTGGTCTTGCCGTGATCGATGTGTCCGATCGTGCCGATGTTCACGTGCGGCTTGCTGCGGTCAAATTTTTCCTTCGCCATTTCTGAACCTTCTCGCTTACTTGAACTCTCTACTTGAAAAAGAAGTGGAGCCGTTGACCAGGATTGAACTGGTGACCTCGTCCTTACCAAGGACGCGCTCTACCAACTGAGCTACAACGGCCGAAAACCTTACTGGTGGACAGGGGAGGATTCGAACCTCCGTAGCTCGCAAGGAGCGGCAGATTTACAGTCTGCTGCCATTAACCACTCGGCCACCTGTCCAAAAACCACATCCCACGCGCCAGATCCGTCAAACAGAAAGCCACTTGTGAAAGAGGACGAAACTGAAATCGGCGGAGGGACCGGAATCTACAAATCCTTTGAAAAGTTTATCACAAAGGATGCCGAAGTGCTCAGAGGGTCACGCGCAGACCCAAGTGCTTCACGAAGGGGTCGAAATCACGATCGTCAGGCAGCAATTCGTACCCGCTCTCGATGCAGCGCGCGGCAATGATCGTGTCGATCGAGCATTCCTCAGCCGTGACAAGGTCTGCATCCCACATCCGATTACATCCCGCCTGGTGTCGCAGCCGGTCGAAGGAAGCGTCCCCTTCCCGAGCCGATCGTCGGTGACATTCTTCTTGCGCACGGCTGTTCCGTCGTTACCAGCCATAGTGCGCGTTCGCTCTATACCTCAGTACTCAACTACTAGTCCAAAACCGACCATGGTACGGGTAGGCGCCTGGTCCCGGCAGCATACCAAAATCAGTACATTCGGACCTTTGACCGAGCACGTAGCGCTGGCAGAATCAGGTCGAGCCGAGGAGGACATTCTCATGTTGGCGATTCTGAATGCGGGCTGGAAACTGAAGATTTGGGGACTGAATATCTGCATCGACACGCGCGGGCAAGATTTGACCGAATACGCCCTGCTCGGCGGATTTCTGGCTGCGGCGTGCGGCGCTGTACTGCCCACCATCGCGATCAGCATCACTACGGTCTTCTCGAAGCTGGTGGCCATACTCGCATCCACCGGCTTCACGACCGCGCCCGGCGGCTGAGGCGCACGGCCGGCCGAGAAACCATGGCCGCTACAATCAAGGGGTGCGTCTGAAGATTGTTCAGGTAGGAGAGCCGGTTCTGCGGCGAAGGGCGCGTCCGCTATTGCACGAAGAAATTATTCTGCCGGAGACGCAACAATTAATCGGCTGGATGCGCGAGACCATGCGCGATGCGCCAGGCGTGGGATTAGCCGCGCCACAGGTGAATCTCGGGGTTCAGCTCGCCGTCATCGAAGACCGCTCGGAGTACTCCAAGGACATACCGCCCGATCGCCTCGCCGATCGTGAGCGTCAGCCCGTGCCGTTCCAGGTGCTCATTAATCCGCGGATCGTAGAGCAATCCGATGAACAGGTCGAGTTCTTCGAAGGCTGCCTGAGTTTGGCAGGTTTCAGCGCGCTGGTGAAACGTTCGCGCCAGGTCGCCGTCGAATATCTGGACGAACGCGGCCAGCCGCGCCGCATTGAGGCTCAGGGATGGTACGCGCGCATTCTTCAGCACGAGATCGATCATCTGTACGGCCGTTTGTATATCGACCGGATGGATACGCGCTCGTTTATGAGCATCGAGAATCTGACTCGTCACTGGAAGGACCGGCCCATCGCGGAAGTGCAGCAGGCGTTGGCCGAGCCCGAAGAAACGGACGCTGGTTGAAATCATTGCGTGCGGTACCCTTGATCGTTCTCGGCGCGGCTTCCCTTGGCGCGCAGGTATCCGCCGATGTTGCGCTGAGCAATGGCGTTCAATTGAGCATCGCGGCGCGCGACGCACAAGGCCAGCCGGTTGCCTTGCAAGCGAGCTTGGAGCCGGCAACAGGCGACAGCTTTTACCGCATTTTCCGCGATGAAAACAACTTGGCCGTCTACGCTTATCGGCTTCAGGTTGCGCGTACGACGGATGGCCGGCAATTTCGTGTTACCGCCCTGCCCGCGACGAACGATTTCGCGGCGCGCTTCCCGGACGCCGACGGAGGCAAGCCGACTCCCACGTTCTCGGCGCCTCTTGTATCGCCGCTGCTCGATTCCGGCGGAAGCTTCGTTATTCCAATTTCGTCCAATCCTGGCCTCAATCAGACCATCACCGACCGGGTGCAGGTTCGTCTCAACGAGCGCGGCGCTACGATAGCGCCAAAGAATCCCGAGCGTCAACAGTTGATCCGCTTTGATTCCCTGAAGGTTTCGATCGACAACCGGCCGGCCTCGCCTCCAGGCGCAGGAGCGGTGGTGGCGGGGCGAGTCGCGATGTTTTACATTCCCCGGCACGGCGGCTATTTCTTTGCGACGGAACCCGTGGCGGGGCGAACGTTCACGCAGATCGGAATCGTCGACGGCGAGCATCTGCGGTTCACGCTCGAGAACCAAATGTACGATTGCACTTCCGAAGCGCCGATTCTGACCAATGCGGCGCGTGGCCAACTGTGGGTGTACCACGACGCCAGTTACCAACCTGCGGGAAATTGGACGAATTCCGATCCCCGGAGTACGCGGCCGGAGTTTTTCACCGCAGCGTCGGATTCAGCGAAATGGTGGTTGCCGTAGAGCGGGGAGCGCTCACGCCATGACGCGGCTGTGCTCGCGGCATATTTCGAGAATCTCTCCCGCCAGTTTGATCCACTCCTCGATCTGAACAGGTTTAGCGCGGTACAAACGTACGCCCAACTCGCGAACCTCTTGCTCCTCGAGCGGACTCGCCAATGTGGTGAGGGCCATCACGTCGATATGAGCGAGCACGGGCTCCTCCCGGATCGCTTTCAAGACCGCGGCGCCGTTGTGCTTGGGAAGATGCAGGTCGAGAACGATGACGCAAGGCTCGGCCCTGGCGCCCGCAGCTCTCTGCCCATCGACAAAATCGAGCGCTTCTGCGCCATCGTGAAGAACGTCGAGGATATACAGCTCCGCGTGTGCGTCCAGGGCGTGGCGAAGCAGGAAAACATCTGCGGAGTTGTCTTCGACGACGAGAATCCTGGCCGGACTTGGATGTTCCGAGATCAAATCACACTCCTGACGCTTTTCCTTACTCCCGACGCGTTCCTCACGTAAGATGCATTTCCCGAAGGGATGTTACATCTTTGTGAGATTCATTCAGTCTACAAAAAAAGGCGTTTCGGCTTCTCCGCGCGTGATGATGTCAAAGTGATAGACCGGAATCGCCTGTGAGCCGTTACCGCTCGCGCTGCGCGTGGCGAACAGGCGCGCCTTCCTGGCCGGATCATCAATGCAATCGAGCAGCGGATCGCGTGTGCGATCTGGAGCGTCAGCGAAGAAAACGGTGGTGACCAACCGGCGCGTGAGCCCGATCGCCAGCACCATCAGGTTGAGATGTGGACATCGCAGCTCACCGTCGCCGGTGGCATAAGAGCCGGGGATCACGGTGCGGAAGGAATAGCGTCCCTCGGTGTTGGTGCGGGCGCGGCCCCATCCGAAGAAGCCAGGATCGGCATCCGCGGCGCGCGGATCAAGCGGATGGCGAAACACTCCATTGGAATCGGGTTGCCAAATTTCCACGATCGCGTTCAGAATCGGCCGGTGTCCTTCTTCAAATACTTGTCCAGCAAGTAAGATGTGCTGGCCGCGCGCCTGCTGGCCGTTGAAGTTGGTTAAATCGCCGCAGCCGTCGGCAAAATCTCGCGGGAAAAACGGGCCGATGGTGCAATAAGGCGCGGTGGGCAAAGTCTTGGTCATGTTTCAATCCAGTGCGGGCGTCTGGCGCTTCCCGCGCAAGACGAAATCGCGGCGGAAGATCAGCATGTTCACCGCACCCACCGTGGTGGGCGTCGCCGCGAAGATCAAGCGGTCGCGCACTTCGGGATCCTGAACGGCATTCAAAAGCAGGTCGGTCTCATTCAGCGGCTCGCCGGGGAAGAAGATCTGAGTCACAAAGCGATTCATCCAGCTCGGACCAAAGATCGAGAAGTGGATGTGGGGCGGCCGCCACCACCAGTCGGACTCCATAACCGGATACGCGCCGGGTTTGATGGACAGAAACCTGTATCGGCCCTCGGCGTCCGTCACGATGCGGCCTTCGCCGGTGAAGTTCGGGTCGATCGGCGCCTGGTGCCGGTCCAATTCATGGACATATTTTCCGGCTGAGTTGGCCTGCCAGATCTCGATCACGGAACCGGCCAACGGCGCGCCGTCCTCGTCCATAACTCGCCCGGTAACTTCAATAAATTGGCCGATCGCCCGAGGGCCGCCTGGCTCTTTGGAGGAAAGATCCTGGCCTTCAATCGCGAGGCGACGCTCCAGTTCCACGGGCCCGGTCAGCTCCGTAAGTGTCAATGGACGCTGGATGAGGGGCTGCGCTGGGTTGCGGGTGAAGCTGCGGGGGTAGTTATTGATGTACCTGGCAAGCTGCGTTTGTTCGTCATAGGGATCATAGACGATTCCCGCCGTACCCGGCCTCGCTGCGCTGGGTAAAGACTGCTGAACTGGGGACTGGCCGTGCATGCATCCAAATCTATCACGGAGCTTCCTGCACTGGTAAGGTGGTATGTGAGCGGGATTGCGTTATCTCTGGGATTCGGGTGATAATGCGCCAGAGCCCCCTTGTGCGTCCGATATGGTCAGCCAAAAGGTCCTTCATTATCAGCTCCTGGAAAAGATCGGCGCGGGCGGCATGGGCGAGATCTACAAAGCCCAAGATAGCCGTTTGAATCGGCTGGTTGCGGTCAAGATCCTGTCGCCCAACCTGTCGGCCGATCCGGAGCGCCGCCGGCGGTTCTTTCAGGAGGCCCAGGCCGCCTCGGCTCTGAATCATCCCAACATTATCACCCTGCACGACATCATTTCGGAGGGCGATCTGCAATGCATCGTGATGGAGTTCATAGCGGGCAAGACGTTGCGGGAGTTGATTCCCACCGGAGGACTGCCCGCGCCGCAGGCGCTGCAATACGGCATACAAATTGCGAGCGCGCTCGCGGCCGCGCACGCTGCCGGCATCATCCATCGCGACCTGAAGCCTTCCAACATCATGGTCACCTCGACCGGTTTGGTCAAAGTGCTGGATTTTGGCCTAGCCAAATGGGTCGACACCGGTTTATCCGGACAGGCCACCGAGCAGAGCACCGTGGAAGCGGCGCTGACGCGCGAGGGGTCCATTATCGGGACCGTCAGCTACATGTCGCCGGAGCAAGCCGAAGGCAAGCACGTTGACGCGCGGTCGGATATTTTCTCCTTCGGCGACGTTCTGTATGAGATGGTGACCGGGCGGCGCGCTTTTGAAGGGCGGTCGGGCATTTCCACGCTTTCCTCCATCCTGCGCGACGACGTGAAGCCGATCGCGGAGGCTGCGCCCGACGTTCCCCAGCCGCTCGAACACATTATCTTGCGCTGTTTGCCGAAAGATCCCGCGGCTCGCTGGCAATCGATGAAGGAGATCGAAGGCGCGCTGCGAACTCTTCACCGGAAATTGGACCCGGTGGGGCAGTTCGCGCCGCCTGTTCCGGTCACTCCGCTTCCTGCTGCGCCGATTGCGACTGCTTCCGATGGCGTTAGCGACGAGCCATCGCCCGTATCGTGGTCTCCAGCGACGTTCGCAGAGGATGGAAGCTCCAAGGACGCGAGTCCCCATTTTGCCACGCCGCCCGTTGAACCGAACCTATCGCTGACCGCGATTCTGGACGTTCCGTCCAGCAACGGGCCGGTTGTGCCTCCGCTATCGGGAGCCCCGCCGAAGAAGGCTGCCGCGCCGGTACGCCGATCCGCGAAATTCGTTTTGGTTTTGCTTTTCCTGATTGGCGCCGTATTGGTCGCGTCGGCGGGCATCGGGGGTTGGTGGTGGTGGAAAACGAGCCAGAGTTCCAAGGCCACCTCCGTGGCGTCAGTCATTCCGATTCCACCGGCGCCGGCGCCGCCTGCTCCGCCAAGCACGTCCCCGCTTCTGACGACTCCTCCCGCCGCGCCCGCGAAAACCGAGAAGCCGGTGCACCACCGCAGACACAAAGAAGCGGATAAGACGCTTCCTCCCATTCCCGCGCCGCCTCCGCCTGTCGCGACAACGCTGCCCGCGATTATTCCGCCTCCTCCCATCGCTCCTTCACCGAAGCCCAAGCCGCATCTGCCGGTGATACAAACTATCCCTGTGGCGGTCAACGATGCATTGCCATTCGTGATTATTCTCGGAAAGGACGTGCCTGCGGATGAACCGGAAGGATACGCGCTCACCTTCACCGTTCCCGAAGGACTCAAGGTAGGCGACAAGACGGTGATTGCCAAAGGTGCGACAGTCACAGGCATCGTCACCGGGGAATCCAATAAGAAAGGGTTCTTGGGAATCGGCGGCGGCCACAAAATGATGTTTCGCCTGATTCAGGTGAACGCCGTGGATGGCAAGAAACTCGCGGTGCGAGCTCTTCCGGCCAGAAACCGGAATGGCGCTACCGTCCGCTCATTCGAGACCGAAAAAAGCTCCCGGCCCAAGGGATACGCGGCGGTGCAAGGCACGCTGTACGTCGCGTATATTGACGGTGATCAGATCGTGGCCGTGCGTAAGTAGCCAGGCTTCCGGCAAACTAAGAGCTTATGAGCACACCCTTGCGCAGTGAAGCCTTGGATACTCTTTTCCGGCAGGCCAGAACCCACAACGCCTGGCTCGATCAACCGGTCAGCGACGATGTACTCCGGCAGCTTTACAACATGGTGAAATTCGGTCCCACCAGCGCCAACTCCAGCCCGGCGCGCATTCTCTTTCTGCGCTCGAGAGAATCCAAGGAGCGGCTGCTGCCGGCCTTGAGCCCGACAAATGTGGACAAAACAATGAAGGCTCCGGTGACGGCTATAATCGGCTACGATCTGGAATTCTTCGAGGAACTGCCCAAGCTTTTCCCACACAATACCGCCGCGCGAGATTGGTTCGCTAACGCGCCGCAGTTTGCCGAGACCACTGCATTCCGCAACTCCAGCCTGCAAGGCGGCTACTTTATTCTTGCGGCGCGCGCGCTCGGCCTGGATTGCGGGCCGATGTCCGGCTTCGATAACGTCAAGGTCGACGCGGAGTTTTTTTCGAGCGATGCCGGTAACCCTCCGGAATTTCATCAGGTGAAATCGAACTTCTTGTGCAATTTGGGCTATGGCGACGCGTCGAAGCTCATGCCGCGCAATCCGAGACTGCCGTTTGAAGAAGCCTGCCGGTTGCTCTAAGGAATCGTAGCCGTCAAATGTAATACATCAGCGGCTCGCGCTTGCGTTCCCGCCGCAAAGCTTCGGTCCTTCGAATCAAGTCCGCAAGTGTGGTCTTGTCCAGCACTTGTGCGATGGCGTCCCGCACTTCGCGCATGATAATCCGGGTGCTGCAATGCTCCACGTCTTCGCATTCCTCGCACGCGCGAAACGCGGTCTCGCTCGCACAGGGCAGAGGAGCCAGGGGCCCTTCCATCATCCGAATAATGGAGCCGATGGTTACGGTGGACGGCGGCTTGCTCAGTTGATACCCGCCACCCTTGCCTTTTTTGCTGCTGAGCAATCCCCGGCTCTTCAGGTCGAGGAGAATTCCTTCCAGGAATTTGAGGGGAATTTGTTCGTCTTTGGCGAGCGTGGCTATGAGCACCGGTCCTTCGCCATAGCGCTGTCCCAGTGCAATCACGGCCTTGAGGCCATACTGGGTCCGCTTGGAAATGGTCCGCATGCTTTCTTACTCAGGTTAACAAGAGCACGCCGAATGTACGTGCGGTGGATGGCCAAAGCGCGGCGCAACCAACGAGCTGTGCTAGCGAACCTGGCTCGGGTCGCCGTCGGCGAGCGCCAGCTCCGTGATCCGCAGGCCGGCCTTGGTGATGCGCGAGGGGAACAGATCCTTGAGGCGTTCTTCATGCGGAGGAACCACCCGCGTAATGTCTCCGCCGGTACTCTTCACCATTTCCTCGGCTGTCATGACGAGATTGAACTGGCTGCAGGTAGCAAGGCCTACGGGAATATATTCGGGATCGTGAGGATCGTGGCCGCGCAAGTTTTCCTGCGTATAAGCCAGGTCGCCGCAAAACACCCAACTGCTCTGCGAATTCGCCGCCAGATCGTTACGGACCGTCACGTACATCGATCCCCAAGTATGGGTATCGAATGCGGCGTGCAGATCGATCCCGGGCAGCACGTTTTGGCGGTCGCCCTCCACGCAAACCAGCCTCTTTTGGCGCGCCAGATCGACGGCGCGCATGATGTCGGCGGTGTCGATGCCAAGCATGAGCCAGCGGAAGCGCCGCGGCAGCGACATGGTCCAGACCCATTTCGACAGTTCACGCTCTTGAAGGTAAAAGGTCGCGTTCGGGAAATCCTCGATATTACCCATGTGATCGAAATGCGCGTGCGTGATGAAGATGGTTCCGACGTCCTCGGGCCGAATGCCGATCTCGCCCAGCACCTCATGCGGTGGACGCCAACCGCGAACGCCGAACGTATTGGCCAACACCTCGCCATGCGCTTTGTGGTTGTAACCCACGTCGACCATGGCGAGCTGCCCTTGGCCCTTGATCACGATGTAGCAATACGGGAGCTTGCGCGTCCCCTGGTTGTGCATGCCGTAAATTAAGCCGCTCTGCGGATAATTCGGTACGGCCGCGAACTCCATCACCCACAGCGAATAGGCGTTCATTGAGCGATCCTGAACCCACAGCACGCGCGTTCGTAAGCGACTTTCTCAAAACCGGGCAGGGAATCGGCAGCGTGTTCGAGTTCGGTATAACCGGCGCGCAACGGGATCAGGATGCGGTCGACGTCCAGAGCGCCGCCGATCTGGCTTAGAGCTGTGCCGATCGCGGCCGCTGCTCGCGCCAGATGAGCATAATGTTTTTGTGCGCGTGCCGTGGGCCGTGCGCGGCGCAACGCATCGTTCGCCTCTCGAAATATATCGCGGGCGCTTTCGAGCGCCGGATGATCCGGCAGCGCCTCTTTAGATCCAGCCGCCGCGAGCACCAGCAATCCGGCGAGCTGCGAGGCCACTTGCTTCAAATCTTCAAAGCACCGCTGGCTTTCGAGAACGTACCGAGCAGTGGCGTCGTCCAGCACCTCAATGGTCGTCATTCGTTAGAGACTATCGCATTACGAACGGATTTGGCGCGTTGCCTGCAATATCGATCCACACGCTCTTGGTTTGCAGATAGTCGCGAATCGCGTCCATACCGCTCTCTCGTCCGATACCCGAGCGCTTGTAGCCGCCGAATGGCGACATGTAGCTGACGGCGCGATAGGTGTTGATCCAAACCGTGCCGGCTTCGAGGCGCTCCGACATCGACAGCGCGCGGCGAATGCTTTGAGTCCAAACGCCGGCGGCGAGCCCGTAGACCGTATTGTTCGCAATGCTCACGGCCTCGTCTTCATCGTCGAATGGGATTACGGAAAGCACGGGGCCGAATACCTCTTCGTTTGCGATGCGCATCTGCGGATTCACATCCGTGAAGATGGTCGGCTCGACAAACCAGCCCGATCCGCATTCCTCGCGTTGCGCGGGCGAACCGCCGAGACGGCAGACTGCTCCCTCTTCTTTCGCGATGCGGATGTAATCGAGAACCTTTTCGTATTGCGGGCGCGTGGTGACTGGGCCAACCTGTGTGGACGGGTCTAATGGATCGCCCATGCGCGCCGTTTTCGCCAGTGCGAGCAGGCGATCGACGAATTCCGCATGGATCGAACGATGAATGAGCGCACGCGATCCTGCGATACACGTCTGCCCCGTGGCTGCGAAGATGCCCGAGACTACTCCTTTGACGGCCTGATCGAGATCGGCGTCATCGAAAACGATATTCGCGGATTTGCCGCCAAGCTCCAGTGTCACGTGCTTGATGCCGCGCGCCGCGAGTCCATAAACATGCTCGCCCGTTTTATCGCCGCCGGTGAAGGCCACCTTCGCGACGTCATGATGCGTGATCAACGGCTCGCCAACTTCGCCGCCGAAGCCCGTGATGATGTTGACTACACCCGGCGGAAAGCCCGCTTTCTCGAACAACTCGGCGAAGGCGAATGCCGAGACGGAAGAAAATTCCGACGGCTTCCATACCACCGTGTTCCCAGCGGCGAGCGCAGGCGCGAGTTTCCATGTTGCGAGCAGCAGCGGCGAATTCCAGGGTGTGATGGCCGCAACGACACCGAGCGGCTCCTCACGCGTGAAATTGAAAACGCCCGGCTTGTCGATGGGAATCACGCGGCCTTCAATCTTGTCAGCCAGTCCGCCGAAATAATAAAACCACTGCGGGATATAGTTGAGCTGGCCGCGCATCTCCGCGATGAGCTTGCCGTTGTCTGTGGATTCAATCTCGGCTAGCCGGCCGGCCTCTGCAGCCACCAGGTCGCCAAATTTGCGCAGCAGTGCGCCGCGCGCAGTTGCGGTCAGCTTGCGCCACTCGCCGTGAAATGCGCATTTGGCGGCGGCGATCGCCTGGTCCACATCCGGCTTGGAGCCGCGCGGAATCATCGCCCAGGGCTTCGCCGTGAATGGATTCATCGACTCGAACCATTCGCCCGAAGCCGGGTCCACCCACTTCCCGCCGATCAACATCTGATGTTTCGTCACCCTGCCAGACCTCCGCTCAGAACGCTCATATCTTCCTGTTCCTCGATTCTCTCGATAATTTCTTCGACAGCACGCCAATTGGCGCAAGCCCGCCGGAATCGCGCGCGGATCTGATCGGGCGTGGCCGCAATCACATCGCGCATCGCGCACCGCTCAATCCCTCGACCCGATTTCACCAGCAGTTCCACGCCTTGTGCGGCCGGATACGCGGCCGTCAAGTCGGGATCGATTTCAAGCTTGGTGATCGACGCGAGCCGGTTGATTTCAGGATCGTCCAGGGAACGATAGTTCGATTCCTCGATGACTCCGCGCGCGAGCGCCGCCGCTACGCAATACTGGATGCTCATCTTGGCCTGGAGCGTGCGTTCAAATGGGCCGGCGTAATCGCAACCGGGATAACGTATGGCCGCCTCCGGAGCCTTGACTACGACGGATTCAACGCCGGCGCTCTGAAATCCTTCGCGCATTGCCACTGACAATGCAGCCTGCGATGGCGTTTGGGCGTAATTGCACGCGGGCGCAGGCTTGTAATACACCGACAGAATTTCGAATGGTCCCGAGAAGGGGCGTACGCGCCCGATGCAATCGGCCTTGTTGAGACCCGCGAAAAGCCCCGCGCGGCCGTCGAGCGCAGTCTCCGACGCACGGGCGCCGAGCGACGCCAGTTGAACCGCTGTTATTGCGTTGCGCGCAGCGAATCCCGGATGAAAAAACATCTCGTCGCCGCCGCAGTACGGCCATTCGTTCAGACCTCCGGTGCTGTTCGCAGCGAATCCGAGCGCGCTGACGGATGCATCCTCATTCAGTTTCAGGAACCGGCTGCCCGCCATCGCGCCCCCGAGGGGTCCGGTGATCCCGGTCGGACGAAAGCGGCGGATGAGTTCCTGATCCATAATCGCGCGCCCGACCGCTGCGCCGATCTCATAGCCGGCCACCGCGCTCAAGATAAAGTCCCGCCCGCTCACCTTTTGTTGCTGAGCGAGCGCCAGCAGAGTGGGATAAATCACCACGCCCAGATGGCTCACGGCCGCGGCGTGCATATCCTCGCGCACCAGCCCGTGGCCCAGGGTTGCGTTGGCGAATGCCGCTTCCGCAGGCGAGGAGCGGAGCGAAGTGCCGATCACGGTGGCGTTACCGGTTGCCGAGCTCGCCATGCGGATGGCTTGGCAACCCCACGGCAAATTGCGCGCTTCGAACGCGCACGAAAGAAAGTCGAGAAGTCCGATTTGGACTTTCGCGATTACATGTTGAGGGAGTTGATGGAACGTCAACGCGCTTGCGGCCCGGACCATTCTGCGCGAAAGACTGAGCTCCTCCATCAAGGTATACGATACCCGATTACGATAAACTCCAGTGGTGAGCGAAACCGGCGTCAGTCCCGCCCAGGCCGCGAGCGCCGCGCCGTCACCCGCGCGAAGTTGGGTCATGTGGGTTCCCTCCTTCGCGATGATGCTGTCGAGCTTGCTCTCCTATGTGGATCGTCAGGTGCTCGCGGTGCTATCGCCGATGATCCTGCATGACACCGGCTTGACCGCGGGAGCTTATGCCAACGCGCTCTCGGCTTTTTCGATTTTCTACATGATCGGAAATCCCGTCTTCGGCTCCTTTCTGGACTTCGTCGGGTTGCGGAAAGGGATGTTTACCGCCGTTTCGATGCGCGCCATTGCGAGCACCGCTCACGCCTGGATGTCGGGTTTCTGGGGATTCGCCGTAGCGCGCAGCGTGCTCGGCTTCGGCGAGGGCTCGGCGTTTCCCGCGGCGTTGAAGGCAGCCGCTGAATCGTTGCCTCCCAACCGGCAATCGCGTGGGACCGCGATCGGCTATAGCGGCGCGTCGCTCGGCGCGATTATTACGCCACTGATCGTGACGCCGATCGCTCTGCGATTCGGCTGGCGGTCCGCCTTCCTGGTCACGGGCGCAATGGGCGCATGCTGGCTGGCATTCTGGGCGATCGTCGGGCGGCCGCCGTATTTGGCCGAGCATCGCCGCTCGTCAATGAACATCGCGTGGCCTAATTTCCTGGAGCGCCGCCTTTGGATCGTAGTGTCCAGCTTCGGGCTCGGCGCCGTCGCGCTTGGCCTGGTTTCCTACATGAGCCCGCTCTATCTGAGCAGGGCCTTCAATCTTTCGCAAGCCGAGCTCGGCAAGATTCTTTGGATTCCGCTGCTCGGATGGGAAGCCGGTTACTATTTCTGGGGCTGGATTGCCGACAAATTCGTCACACGCGGCCAAAAGCCGACGGGATTGTTTTTCATGCTCACGGTGCTCGCGCTTCCAACCGCCTTGACTACCGTGATCCATTCATGGCCGGTCGTTCTCGCGTTGTTCTTCTGGGCAACGTTTATCGCGGATGGCTTCGTCGTGCTGTCGCTACGCGTTGGCTCACATTTGTATCCGCGCGACCAGACAGCCATGGTGGGCGGCATCGGTTCAGGATCGTGGTCGGCCGTGCTGGCGGTGATCCTGCCGGTGTGGGGCCGGTGGTTCGATCTGAAATGGTACGGTGCTGTTTTCGTGTCGGCTAGCTTGTTCCCGGTGATTGGCACCGCGCTGTGGTTTTGGCTGAGCCGCCCGGACGGGTTGTGGCATGCAGCTGCGGCCCGAACCGACTAGCGCGGCGCACGCGCAAGGATCTCTCCGATGATGATCGTTTTGGCATCGGCGTAATCCTGGACCGTGTTCCAATCGTTTTCTGCCAGTGCGCGTTTGGTGCGCTCGTACAGCTCCCGATCGGCCGGATTCGCGCGCAGCCAGTCACGGAACTTGAGCGTCCTTTTGATTTCGGAGCAACCTGACGAGAAAACGTGCACGTTGGTCATCGTCGGAGATCCGCGAAACATGCGATGCTGGTGCCACTCGGGCTCGCGGACCCGCAGTGTATAACCGGCTGCTTCGAGCGCCTGTAAGTAGGTTTCTTCCTTGCTCGAGTCAGCCACGGCCAGCACGATATCGAGGATCGGTTTCGCCGCGAGGCCCGGCACGGACGTCGATCCCGCGTGCTCGATCAGCAACGCACGCGCGCCCAGCGCGGCACGGATTCGTTGGGCTTCGAGCGCAAAAAGGCCAGGCCAACGGGGATCGTATTCCGCGATCTCGATCCGCGTTAGATGCCCATCTCCTTGAATGTTTCGCGGGCGATGCGGAAGCTATCCACCGCCGCGGGAACGCCGCAGTAAATCGCGACCTGCAGCAGCACTTCCTGGATGTCGTTCTTCGTCAGGCCGTTATTGATTGCGCCGCGAACGTGCGCTTTCACTTCGTGCGGGCGGTTCAGCGCCGAAATCATGGCGAGATTCAGCATGCTGCGCGTCTTGCGATCGAGGCCCGGACGGCCCCAGCACTCGCCCCAGCAATAGGTGGTGACAAGTTCCTGCAGCGGCATGTTGAAGTCATCCGCGGTCTTGAGCGCGTTGTCCACATACTCGGAGCCGAGTACCTCGCGGCGGATCTTCAGGCCCTTCTCAAACATTTCTTTTTCCATTTGTTCTCCTCTATTGCGCTTGAACGGTCACGCCCGCCCAGGCCTCCATTACCTTGATGAGCTCGGTCATATCGGCGCCGGCGCCTTGGCTGGCTGTGCCGATCGCGAGCATTTGGCGAACCGCGCTGCCCACTACCATGGGCACGCCCATGGCTTCGGCTTCCTCCATGCAAAGGCGGATGTCCTTGTTGAGCAGACCGATCGCGAAACCGAAATCAAATTTTCGGTTCAGAACACAGCGCGGGATTTTATCCATGGTCGCGGTGTTGCGCCCGCTGCCCGCGTTGATGACGTCGATCACTTGTTTCGGATCGAGCCCAGCCTTCACGCCCATCACCACAGCCTCGGACGAAATGGCCATCGCGGTCGCCGACAAAAGATTGTTCAGCAGCTTCATGGTCTGGCCTTGGCCAGGCTGCGTGCCGACATGAAAAAGTTTCCCGATCACTTCCATCACGGGCTTGATCGTCGCGAAGGTTTGGTCATTGCAGGAAACCATTACGGCAAGCGTGCCCTTTTCTGCGCCCGCCACGCCGCCGCTCACGGGGGCATCAACCGCTGTGATGTTTTTCGCTTTGAGACCCTCGGCCACGCGCTTGGCGTACGTGGATCCAGTAGTGGAAACATCGATAAAGATTTTGACTTTGTCGCCCTCTATGACGCCGCCAGGTCCGAGCGCGGCCGATTGCACCACGGGCGGCGTCGGCAAACTGGCCAAAACGATTTCGGCCGCCGACGCTACTGCCGCCGGTGAATTCGCGCGCTTGGCGCCCATGGCTTCTAGCGGCCGCATGGCGGCGTCACTGGTGTCAAAAATCGTGAGGCTGTTTCCTGCTTCGATCAAGCGGCGGCACATGGGACCGCCCATTCGTCCGACGCCGACGAAGCCGACGCTTAGCTGAGCCATTTACGTTTTCTCCAAAGCCGCTAGCATAGCACGCGAGTGCATGCAAAACGCTAGCGCGCGGGAGCAACATCAAGCCGAACGATAATGCCTTCAACGTCCGGCCGCACTGCCGGATAGTATTTCATCACCAGCGGATCGTGGCCCGGGACGATGTGATTGGGGGAATCGGCAAGGCGGTACAGGGTCTTGTAGCCTTCCAACATTTCGGCAACGCTGTAGACCACCGGAAACGCGCGATCATTCTCAAAATTTCCGTAGAGATGCGCTGCATCGGCGGCCAGGACAACCCAGCCGCGCTGTGTCCAAACGCGAGCAATTTGCAGGCCCGCCGTGTGGCCGCCCACGCGATGCAAAGTCAGTCCGGGCACGATCTGTGATTCGCCGTCGTGAAAAACCGCGCGTCCGGCGTAAATCTTGCGGACCATTTCGAGCGCGTTCTCGAGATCATAGGCTTCGCGCAGGTAGTGATGGCACATCGAACGCCCGGTGGCGTAGGAGACCTCGCGATCCTGCACGTGATAGCGGGCGGCGGGGAAGCGGTCGAGATTTCCGGCGTGATCGTAGTGCAGATGCGTGAGGATCACGTCGGTCACCTTTTCCGGGTCGATATCGATGAGGCGCAGCGCATCTGCCGGATGGCGTAGACGCTCACGTTTACGTCGTACGGCGGCTTCGTCCGCGAATCCGGTGTCGACTACGAACATGCAATCACTGCGCCGCACCACCCAGACGAAATAGTCGAGATCGGGACCGTATTCGTGCGGATCAGCCAGAATGAAGCTCTGTCCCGGGTGGCGATTCCCCAAATGGCCGTAGCGGATGGCGAAAACTTCAAAGGGTTCCATGGAGAGAATCATTATAATGGCACCATCCACGTGCTCCAAGGCAAATGCGCGCTCATTACCGGATCTACGCAAGGGCTCGGTCTGGCCGCGGCGAAACGATTCGCCGCCGCGGGCTGCAACATCGTGATGAACGGACTCGGCGATCCCGAAAAAATTGAAGCCGCCCGCGCGGCGATCGAAAAAGAGCACAGTGTTCGGGCGGTGTATTGCAATGCGGATCTGGCGCACGCCGCGCAGATCGAGCAGATGCTGGCCGAAGCGATCCAGACATTTGGTACGGTTGATGTTTTAATCAATAATGCGGTTGTGCGGCATGCCGCGTCCGTCGACGATTTTCCGCCGGAAGCGTGGGATTTGGGAATGGCAGTCAACGTCACTGCCGCGTTCCACACCATTCGTTTGGCCTTGCCAGGAATGCGGCGGCGCAACTGGGGAAGGATTATCAACGTGTCGTCGATCTATGGTTTGATCGGTGGTGTGAACCGGATCAACTACGTTGTCAGCAAGACGGCGCTTATCGGCATGACACGCGCGGTGGCGCTCGAAACGCGCGATCACGACATCACCTGTAATGCGGTGTGCCCGGGGACTGTGGAAACTCCGATCCATGCGCGCGGCATCGAGCAGATGATGGCGGCTGAATCCATTTCACGCAGAGAGGCGGAACAGCGCTATCTCGCGAGCCGCCAGCCCGGCGGCCATTTCATCGCGGCGGAAGATGTTGCAGCTATGATGCTGTTCTTGTGTGGGCCGGAAGGCCGCGACATTACGGGCGCAGCGCTGCCGATTGACGGCGGGTGGTCGATCCATTGAGCACGCCCCTTTCTCTCGATCTTGCGCGTTGGGCGGCGAGTGCCAAGTTCGAAGATCTTCCCGCGGACGTGGTCGCCGCTACCAAGCTGCGAGTGATGGACGTGATGGGACTCGCTCTGGCAGGCGCCGAAACAGATTTTGGGCGTTCCGTTCATGGCGCCGCGTTAGCACTATCGCCTCCTGGCCCGTGCAGCATTCTGGGCTTTCGCGATCGGGTGGGTGTCGCGACTGCGGCCTTCGCCAACGGCGCATTCTCGCAGGCTCTCGAATTTGACGACACGCATAATGAATCGATCGTACACATGAGCAGCCCGGCCGTTGCGGGAGCCTTGGCTTTGTCCGAGTTCGCGCGTGTTTCAGGACGCGATCTCATCACCGCGATTGCTGTCGGAAACGAGATCTCCTGCCGGGTAGGTTGCGTGTCGTCTGGAGAATTGCACAAGCGCGGGTTTCACCCGACGGGACTGTTTGCGACGTTCGGCGCCGCATCTGTGGCCGGCAAACTTCTTGGTCTCGATGCCGAAGCGCACGCGCGCGCCGCTGGAATCGCCGGTAGCTTTGCATCGGGATTGCTCGAATGCTGGGTGGATGGCACACAAACCAAGTTCCTCCATCCAGGGTGGTCGGCGCAAAGCGGAATCACCGCTGCGTTGCTGGCGCGTGCCGGAGTAACCGGACCAGCGCAGGTTTTCGAAGGGCGCTGGGGGCTGTTCGCTTCGCACGTTCAGGATGGGAACGCGCACCGCGATTTCGCCCGCATTACCGATCGGCTGGGCGAGCATTGGGAAAGCCGCAACTCGTCATTTAAGCCGTTCCCCGCCGCGCACGTAATTCACCCTTACATCAGCGCGATTCTGCGGCTGCGCGAGAAGTACGGCATCCAACCCTGGAATGTGGAACGCATCGAGTGCCCGGTCACGGCGTTCATTGTCGGTATCGTATGTGAACCAACGGAAGAGAAATTTGCGCCCGCATCCGACTCGCACGGCCGCGTGAGTTTACAGTACAGCCTGGCCGAAGCGCTACATCGCGGCGCGCTTGGCAAGTCCGCCTATAGCGCGGAAAGCCGCAAGGATCCCGAGATTCTCGTGCTCGCACGGCGCATTCAATATCACGTCGACGCGAACTATCCGGGCCCCGGCCGCTTCAAAGGCGCCGTCAAGATCGTGCTGAAGGACGGCCGCGTATTTGAGGAAATCGAAGAATACAATCGCGGCTCGGCAGAAAATCCGATGACATATCAGGAATTGCGCGATAAATTCGAAGATAATTCCAGCGGATTTCTCTCGCCGGCGCGGTGCGGCCGACTCGCCGATGCAATTCAAAAAATCGAGGAACTCCCGGACGCGAGCTCTCTACTTGGCCTCGCTTCCACTTAACGCATAGACCTGTAACTTCGGCGGCGTCGCCGTTACGGCGTTATTCTGTGGCCCTGCGTTGCCTGTAATCGTCCCCAAGCCGCCCACCAGTGCGACATACTGCTTGCCGTCCACCTCATATGTGATCGGGGGCCCGACGCCGCTCTTCAAGCCAGTCTGCAACTCCAGCAGCTTTTCGCCTTGGTCCGCGCTGTACACCATCAGCCGGCCGTCGTTGATGCTCTGAAAAACAAGATTGCCCGCCGTTGTCGCCGTGCCGCCGCCGATTCCACCGCCGCCCGGCATGCGCCAGCGGAACTGCTGTGCCACAGGATCCCACGCGATGAGCGCTCCGCGGCTGCCTGTTCCTGCGATCGGTTCAGGACCAATTACCGGAAGATTGTTCTCACGAGGCTTGGGCATGGGGCGCACTAGCCCGTTATTGGATGTCCGATCGGTTTTTGGCACGAACTTATCCTGGCTTGCAAACGTCCAGCTACTGGCCGTGTTGCCGGAAATATATACCAGTCCGGTAGCTGGATTGAAGGACATCGGTGACCAATTATGTGCGCCGCCCGCCGACGGAAAGATCGAAACCGGTTCGTGGCCATAACGCGCCTCCGGATTCACGATCGGCCGCCCCGTCTTGGGATCGATACCCTTTGCCCAATTGACCTTGGCATAAGGAGCGCCGGAGATAAATTCGCCCGTCACGCGATCCAGCACGTAGAAGAACCCGTTTTTGCTGGCCTGCATAATCACTTTGCGCGGCTTGCCGTTGATCGTCAGATCGGCCAAGATCATCTGCTGCACGCTATCGAAATCCCACGTATCGTCGGGTACCACCTGATAATGCCATTTCAATTCGCCGGTAGAAGCGTGCACGGCGAGAATGGAGCAGGCGTAGAGATTGTCCTTGCCCTTGGACCCGCGGAATTCCTCCGGCCATGGCTCCGCATTGCCGGTGCCCGCGTACACCAGATCGGCATCCGGATCGTACGCGATCCCATCCCACACCGCACCGCCGCCGCCGAGCTTCCACGCATCGGGAGCCCAGGTTTCCGAAGCCTTGCGCATTGCCGAATTTTCGAACGGCTTAGATGGATCGCCGGGGATGGTGTAGAAGCGCCACAGACGGCGGCCCGTCACGGCGTCATAAGCGTCGAAGAAACCACGTTTCGGGTGATCGCCGCCGCTGACGCCGACAATCACTTTGCCCTTCGCGATTCGCGGCGCCATCGTGATGGTGTATTCATCCTGCGAATAAGCCACGCGCGATTCCCAGACCGGCTTTCCCGTTTGAGCATCCAACGCCTCGAGACGTCCGTCGATGATGGGCGCGATGATCAGGCCCTGATAGATCGCCACACCCCGGTTCACCACGCCGCAGCAAATGGCCGGCCGCACCGCATCGCGGTTTACTTCCGGATCCCAGCGCCAGCGCCCCTGGCCCGTCCTCGCGTCCACGGCGAACACCACGCTCCAATTGGTGATCCCGTAAATCGTCCCGTTCCAAACCAGTGGCGTGGCTTCCTGTCCTCCGCCGCCCTCGCCGAGATCGTAGGACCACGCCAGGCTCAGCCGCTTCACGTTGGACGCGTTGATTTGATCGAGCGGACTGTAGCGCGTCTCACCTTGCGTGAGTCCGTAGGTCAGCCATTCGCCGCCGTTCTTACCTGCGTTCTTCAACGCCGCGTCGTCCACGCGCCGGGACTGTTGCGCTACAGCACACAAACCGCACAGCGCCAGCGGCATCATCCGCCATCCCCAATTGATTCGAGCCGTCATGGGATCGATCTCCTCAAGACTGCCCACAATACCAGAAATCCAGGCGTAATTCGCAACCCATGCCTGGCGATTGGATATGATGATCGCCTAGGAGCTTTTATGCGTCTAGCGTTTTCGTCATTCGCAGGCCTGCTCGTGCTAGCGGCTTCCTTGCCTGCTGCGATTGATCGGCCGGTCCATCTCGACTCGGGCCTGGTCTCCGGTATCGCCGGATCGAATCCGGAAGTGCGCGTGTTCAAAGGAATCCCCTACGCCGCTCCGCCCACGGGGAAGTTACGCTGGCGCGCTCCGCAACTGCCCGGGCATTGGGACGGCGTGCGCGCAGCCGATCAGTTCGGAGCCATTTGTATGCAGCCTGCGTTTCGCGGCGCGCGTCCCGGCGCAGCTGCTCCCAAAATGAGCGAGGATTGTCTTTTCCTGAATGTCTGGACCGCGGCTAGATCGACGCGCGAGAGGCGCCCGGTCATGGTCTGGATTCATCCCGGCGGCTACACCACAGGTTCCGGGTCCACGCCGGGATTCGATGGAGAGGCGCTGGCCAAGAAAGGTGTGGTGCTGGTCACCATCAACTATCGCCTCGGTGTCTTCGGATTTTTCTCGCATCCGGATCTGACGAAGGAATCGGACCGGCGGGCATCCGGCAATTACGCATTCATGGACCAGGTTGCCGCGCTCGAATGGGTGCAAAAAAACATCGCGGGGTTCGGAGGCGATCCGCATCGAGTAACGGTGTTCGGCGATTCCGCTGGATCGGCAAGCATCGCGAACCTGATGGGATCGCCGCAAGCGAAAGGTTTGTTCCAGCGGGCTATCGGCGAAAGCGGCGCCTGGATGGGCCTGTCCATCGGGAAGACGCGCAGTCTGGCGGAAGCCGAACAAGCGGGCGTGAAACTCGCCGAAGCGGTTCACGCGCAAACATTGGAGCAGTTGCGTGCGCTTCCAGCGGCAGAGTTGTTGAAAGCCGGCCGCGGAGGTGGTCCGGTGATTGACGGTTGGTTCCTCCCTCAAGATGTCGCCGAGACATTCGCCGAAGGAAAGCAGAACGATGTGCCGCTGCTCGATGGATCGAATCAGGACGAAGGCACCTTCTTCCTGCGGCCGACAACCGCGGCCAAATTCATTGAGCGCGCGCGGATGCGGTTCGGTGATCAAGCCGATGCCTTCCTGAAGCTCTATCCCGCCGGTTCCGACGAAGAGGCCAACGCGTCGCAACTCGCGGCGTTTCGCGACGAGCTTGGGTTCGTTATGCGAATTTGGACTCGCGCGCAAACCAAGACCGGCCATTCCAAAGCGTTCTTGTATTACTTTACGCATCAACCTCCGCCGCCCGCCGGTGCGACTGCCCGCGGTGGCTTTGGTTCCGGAGCGACGCACGGCGCCGAGTCGCAGTATGTCTTTGGCAATCTGCTTCCGCCGCGTGCCTGGACGACGTTGGATCGTCAAGTCTCGGATATGTTGTCGTCCTATTGGATGAATTTCGCCGCCAATGGTGATCCAAATGGGAAAGGTTTAGCGAAGTGGCCTGCGTACGACGACAAGAAGAGTGCCGCGCCGATGGTCTTGGGCGATCAAGCCGCGGTTGGACCGGCGCCCAATCAGGCACAGCTCGCATTTTTCGAGTCGGTGTACGAAAAGGAACGGGGCGGCGAGCGCTAACGGCCGGCGAGGCGGTCGAACGGAACGGCATCCTCGATGTGAATCCGAAAGCTCACGACGGAAACCGGTCCGCGGACTTCGTTGTAGCCGGGGTTGACGATGTGCTGCCAATCGGCCGCGAACGAGACGCCGCGCCAAATGTGCGCGGTGTAGTAGGTCTCGAAGATCTTTTCGAGCCCGTAAGTGAGGCCACCGTCACCGAGGATGAAGCCGAGTCCGCCGAGCGCCAGATATTCGCGATGGTCCCCGGAGATTCCATTGGTCACGAAGCCTGCTCCGACTTTGTCAGCGGGCCGATGCCAGAGCTTGCCATAAAAATCCGAACCGATTTCGGCCGTGCGGTCCACCTCCGTGTAGGCGAACGATTCGTTGGCGCCGTCATTCCAGCCGAGCCGCCCGAAGGCCCGCCACTGGCTGGTGAGAGGCTGCTCGATGTTGACGCCAAACCCGTATTTCACGCGGCCTTGCTCGCGATATTTCGTAATGTCGGGCACCGGGTCTTGGCCCGATAGAAATCCGTCGATCGCTTCGCGGTAGCTTCCCATGTTGGCGTGATTCACAAAACTTAACAAACGCAGAACGCTGGTGCGGCGCGGGAAAAGCTCGTGGTGCAGTTCGAGCTCGAAGTTGTCTGCGCGCGCGCGGGCGAGGTCCCAATCGAGCGTGAGGCCGTTGGCGACGGTAGGCATCAGCATCTCACCGAAGCGAAACGCCCAATTGCGGTCGTAATATTCGATCAAAAGGCCGTATGTGTAGCCGCGTGTGTCTGCTGCGTAATCGTAGGCCCCGTTGTTTACCAGCGTCCAGTTCATGAACTGCAGATGGCTGTCGCTTCCCACGGAGTTGACGTCGAAGAAATCCACCGTGCTCATCTTACCGACGCGAAATTCAAGTCTTCGCACCGGGAGGGTAGAAGCGAGCGACAAGGGATTGCGCGTGGCCTCGATGGACTCAGAGCTCAGCGGGAGAATGTAGTGAAGCATCTCGCGGGCCATATACGGAGCTTTTGAGAGCGAGGGATTTCTGACTACATCCACGTTGGTGAACCCGGCAATCCCAAGGGCATTGCTGAGGCCGGCGCCTCCGGCTTCTTCGACGTCCGCTAGAATTTCGAGGTTTTGGGTGATTTGGAAGCCCGTGTACAGCGTAAGAATACGGGAGGTGGCGTGTTCCGCATTCGCATCAAAGCTGTTGGGACCGCTATAGGCGGCCGGAAACGAGCCGTGCTGTTGACGGATGAAGTTGGCTTGCCCGGAGATCCAGAAGCGGTTCAAAAATGAATCGCTCGAGCCTGAATCCGGTGGTGCCGCGGGAACATCCTGAGCGCTTAGGCAGCTCGAGAAACAAACAAGGAGAAAAACGAAGGAAGCCCGCAAAGGTCTTATGGTGCGCGATGATTGTAGGGGAAGTCAACGAAAATGGGCGGACGCAATGAGATGTTTTTCGAATTGTAACGCTGCCGTCATATTCAGGCGGGACCCGTGATGTCACCATGGTAAATTCGTGATGCGTTGCTCGCTGTTCACGCTTTCTGTGTGCCTTCTTGTACTTGTTCCAACCGTTCCTGCACAGCAGAATCCCTTGCGTTCAGTGAAGCGAATCTTCGTCGAGAGCTTCGGGGACAAACCGGATCTCCGCGCGGTAAAAGCGGACCTGATTCGCGAGTTGAACGGCTCAAAAATATTTGTCGCGGCCGGGTCCGAACAGGAAGCAGACGCGACGCTCACCGGGCACGGCGACACGTGGCTCAAGGGTTATTACAGTCTGAACCCGCGCGCCGGCCCATCCATCGCCAATGGGCAGCCGATCTACGGCGGTTACATTTCCGTGGAGCTCAAGGATCGAACGGGCACCACGTTGTGGTCGTACCTGGCGACCCCGCGCGGTGGGTCGAAAAACATTGCTCACGACTTATCGAAAGATGTTATTAAGCACTTAGTAAGTAGTTATTCGGAGCAGAGGAGGCCTTAAGATCGATGCGCCGCGGACTTACTGCGCTCTTTATTAGCTGCCTGCTCTGCCCAGCCATGGGCGCGCAGAACGTTGACACAATACTGGGCGCCGGTGCGACGTTTCCCGCGCCAATTTATCGCAAATGGATCGAATCCTTTCAGGCGAGCCATGCTGGGCCGGCAATTTCGTATCAAGCTGTGGGATCGGAGGAAGGAATGCGGCGGCTGGCGCAGCGTGAACTTGACTTTGCCGCATCCGATATCGCGCCCAGCCCCGAGATGCAGAATAAACTCGGTGTTGAGCTTTTGCCCGCGGTAGTTGGCGCGGTAGTGCCCGCTTATAACCTCCATGGATTGGCGCGAGATCTGCGGTTCACTCCCGAGGTACTTGCCGGCATCTTCTTGGGCCGCATTACAAAGTGGAATGACCCGAGAATCAAAGAAGCCAACCACGGTGCGAACCTTCCGGACGCCGGCATCATTGTCGTGCATCGCTCGGATGGGAGCGGGACGACCCACGTATTCAGCGAATTTCTCTCGAAAACGGACGCCGGTTGGCGGTCGGCGATGGGCGCCAGCGGCACGCTCGATTGGAAAGTGGGCCAAGGGGCGAACGGCAACGGCGGTGTGGCTCAAGTGTTAGCTCGGACCCCCTATGCGATCGGCTATTTGGAATTTATTTATGCGCTCGAAAACGAATTGAGTTACGGGGCGGTAAAGAACGCATCGGGAAAGTTTGTACGGCCGGAGATCGACAGCATCACGGCTGCGGCTCGAACCGCGCAGCAGGCGGAGCCGTTCCGCGCCGACATCACGAACGCACTGGGGCGCGATGCTTATCCGATTACGTCCTTCACCTGGCTGCTGGTTCCCGCGCATGCCAAGTCCAGCGCGAAACGGCGGCAATTGATGGATTTCCTCGACTGGGCTCTGTCGTCAGGCCAACGTCAAGCCGGTGCGCTTGGCTACGTGGCGTTGCCGGAAGAACTCGCGGAACGCGAAAGAGCCGCGGTGGGCCGGTTACGGAAATAGCCTTCGGGCAACTGCGACACGGCGCCCAATCCGGTACCATGGGCGTGGAGATTTTGCGCATGACCCGATTCGCCTCATCGCTCCTCACATTGTCCGCTGCATTTACCTTTTCGAGTGTGGCCTGGGCGCAGCGGTATATCAGCCCGCCAGCCAGTGTCGCGGCCGTGATTGCCGGCGATCATCTCACCATCAACTACTACGCACCGTCCATGCACGGGCGCAAGATTATGGGCGGACTCGTGCCGTACGGAGAGGTCTGGTGTACCGGCGCCAATTGGGCGACGAAGATCACCACCGAAGCGGATCTCGACATCAACGGCATGAAAGTACCGAAGGGCAGTTACAGTATCTGGACCTTGCCGAATGAAAAGCAATGGATGCTTATCATCAATAAACAAACCGGGCAATTCCACCTGAATTACGATGAGACACGGGATTTCGGGCGCGTGAAGATGAATCTGAAGACGCTGAGTTCGCCCGTGGAGACGTTCCAGATCGACCTCGCTGCAACCAACGGCAACAGCGGCACACTATCGCTGTCATGGGAAAACACGGACGCGTGGGTGCCCATAACAGTTCTGCATTAACCCCGCGCGCCCGGTTTTGCGGCAATCAGCCGTTGTTCGGAGCGTAGGCGCTTTGCGTCAGGTTGTCGGCCATCACCTGTTTGCCGTACACCCGCAGCATGCGCCGCGCGATGGCCAGGTCTTTCTCGAACTGTTCTTTCTCGGCCGCGAGTAACTGCTCGGCTGTGCGGAAATCGATTCCGGCCGATAGGTCGTGCGCGCTCAACAAATCGCTCACATAAGTGGCTAGCCAATGCTCCGATCGCATGAGCGTCTGCATCCGGGCCAGAGTTTTTTCTTCGTCTAACATTTGAGTGCTCACAGCAGTTCTCCGGTGGTGGGGGTGATTAACAGCGTAAGGATACTACGAAATTCGATTGGTGCGCATCGAGTGGAAGCCATTTTTCAGTCTTAGTACGGATTCGTGTAGCTATCGGTGACGGCTGGCTCAGAGGAAGCGTCGAACGACCGAAGTTCGCGCACAAAAGTCTCAATACTGGTCGCCATGCGTTCGGCGGCGTGCGTCAGATCATGCTGTTCTCCCAGCCTGTTCCGCAACACGCTGGGAACATCGGCCGTTTCGGACATCAGTTCCGCCGCTTTGCGGCTCAATTCGTTGAACTCTCTCAAATCGATGGTCATATGGTTGAAGGCGTAGTGAGCGGGCGAGTCTCGTCCGCGATCTCAGGAAACAGACGAGGATAGGTGCGATACATGCGGCGGGCGGTGAGAAAGTCCCGCAGAAATTCATCTTTCCGCTGCTGCAACATTCGTTCGACGCGTTCAAATGTGATTCCGCCGGAGGTTCGGGCCTGAGCCAAAAGTTCGTCGACTAACACGGAGAGCCAATGCTCGCCATCCAGGCCGGCGCTGGCTGCAAACGAGATCGTTGGTGGTGGCGGAGAGGTAAGCGTCTCTTTCACCACGGCCACGGGCTGAGTCCCTGTTCGTAAGGCGCTCTGCAAGTCCGAAAGGCCGGTTCCGGCGGCGGATTCCCCGGTGGCGGCGTTGCGGATGTCCCGCAGCGTGGTTTCAATATTGGAGGCGGCGGTGTTGGCCAGCTCAGTCAGACGGTGTTCGCTCCCCAGGCGGGAGCCCAGTGACACCGCGAGTTCCGTGGCGCGCGAGCGGGCGTCCGAGAGCGTGCGGATCAGATATTCTAAGTCCGCCTCAGGTAGCTGCAAGTCTGAAGTCTAAAGGTTTCCGCCAAACACTTCAACTGGGGACCTGACTAGTACGTACAGCTAGCCGGGGCGGGCAAGCTTGGCCGTGACGATCAACTCACCGACGTGGCGTTGCGTATGTTCGGCTAAGTGAACGACCAACCCCGCGACCGTGGTGGGCAAGTGCTTGCGGCCGACGGCGCGGGCCGCGGTGAGAATAGAGAAATCGAGCGCTCGAATCACCTCTTCGGACCGTTGCAGCGACCGGTAGACCATTTCGAGCAATTCCGCGCGTCCCGGTTCTGGCTGCATCTCGCTGCCAGCTGCTTTGAGTTGCTCGGTCGTAAGCTGCTCCCCCCGCAGATACGTGGTCAGGCGCTCCACGCTGCCTGCGATGTGCTTCAATTGGAATCCGACCGGCGCCAATCCATAGGGTTGCGACCAAACCTGCGCGTCGCTCAGCCCCGCGGTCCAATGCGCCAGATCCTCGCGCACTTGCATGTAGGCGTGCAGGGTTGGCGCGACCAGCGGATGGACTCCTTGGAGCGGCCCGCGAAGCCAGGGCTCAACGGCGTCAGTGGGCATGCCGATGGACTTGCGGAAGATCGAGTCGGTTTACGGTGTCGCTTCCGAAATCGAATTCAATGAGCACTGCCGGTTCATCACCCACCACCCAACCTTCGTGTCCAGGCTCGACGCGTACGAACTGGGGCGCCTTGAACTCTTCCACGCAGCCATCGGCAAAACGCACGTTAATCTGGCCGCGGGCCATAAATCCAACGTGAGCGTGCATGCAATACTTGCTGCCCAGCAGGCCGCTCATCTCGTTGGCCCAGTGATAACCGGGCGGATAGATCAAGCGTTTCACCCGCGCCGCGCCACTGCGCGCCACATCGATCTGCACTCCGCACATCTCGCGATGTTCATCTGCTTCTAATGGACCAAGAAGCGGATCGCTCTGCTGCATCGTTGTCTCCCATGGGAATAGGTTACCGGAGTTTGGTTTCGAGCGCCGGTGGTGCGTGGTTGAGAACCGATCTGTGCTGCGCTTCAATGAATTTCTCGAGTGGGGGCCATATCGTCCAGAAATGCGCGCATCTTGCGGAGCGCCTGCGAACGATGGCTCACCTCCATCTTTCGCTCGAGAGGCGCTTCCCCGAACGTGCATCCGAACGGCTCATAGAAGAATAGCGGATCGTAGCCGAATCCGTTGGCGCCGCGCCCCGCGTCCGTCAGGCGGCCTTCAACCTCGCCGCGAAATGTCTGCACCAGGCGCCCAGATTGGGCCAACGCCACAATGCATACGAAGCGTGCTGTGCGATCGGCAACACCGCGCATGCGATCGAGCAGAAGGCGATTGTTTTCGTCATCGGTCGCGTGCGGGCCTGCGAATCGCGCCGAATATACACCGGGCGCACCCGCCAGCGCATCAACCGCGAGTCCCGAATCGTCGACAAACAAATATCCATCGCAATGTTTCGAATAGTACAGCGCCTTCAAGATGGCGTTCTCTTCGAAAGTGGCCCCGGTTTCCTCGGGCGGTGGGATTGAGGGTAAGCCAGGCAGCGATTCGACCTGAAACGAGGTTTGAAGCGCCATTTGAAACTCCCGGAGTTTGCCGCGATTCGTGGTGGCGCAATACAGTTTCAAATTCAGGTCCCCAGCGCCGCCTTCTGGATTTCAAACAGCTCTCCGATACCCTTGCGCGCGAGCGCGATCAACTGCGCGAGCTGATCGTCGTCGAATGGCGTCTTCTCGGCCGTCGCCTGCACTTCGACGAACCGTCCGGAGCCGGTCATCACCAGGTTCATGTCCACTTCCGCGCTGGAGTCTTCTTCGTAGCACAGGTCGAGCAGAGGCACGCCCGCGGAAATTCCGACGCTGGTGGCCGCAACAGCGGTCGTGACCGGCAGCGACTTCAGTGTGCCGAATTTCACGAGCTTCTTGAGTGCAAGCATCATTGCGACGTACGCGCCCGTGATGGCCGCGGTGCGTGTGCCGCCGTCGGCTTGCAAGACGTCGCAATCGACAATGACGGAGCGGTCGCCGAGTGCAGTCATGTCGACCACAGATCGCAACGAGCGGCCGATGAGCCGCTGGATTTCGAGCGTGCGTCCCGAGGGTCGGCCCTTGGTAACTTCGCGCGGGGTGCGCGTCGCGGTGGCTCGCGGCAACATCGAGTATTCTGCGGTCACCCATCCGCGTCCCGTGCCGCGCAGGAATTGCGGCACGCTGTCTTCGACGGTTGCCGCACACAATACGCACGTGTTTCCGGCCTCGATCAGGGCCGAACCTTCCGCGGTCATCAAATAATTCGTTGTGATTCGCACCGGACGCAACTGGTCCGGTTTGCGGCTGTCAATTCTCATGGTGTGCTGGACTGCAAGGATAGATAGAATAGCAGAGACATGAGCGCGATTCCCAGCACAATCAGAACCAGGCAAGGAATGGCGGCTCGCGCCGACTTCACTTTCTGTGAGGGTTTCTTACTTCCAGCTGACTTAAACTTGGCCATTAAATTTCAGTGTAGATCCTCAGTTCCGATCAAGTGACCAATCTTGACAGAAACTTCGGAAGCATAGTGGACCAGGGGATGGCCCTGCGGCGACGGGAGCCCGGCGTTTTCGAAAAGGGTTTGCTGCAGGTCTAAGACTGTGGCGCGGGCGAGCGGCCACGGTGCATGCTCGATCTGGGCATGGAATAATCGCCCGGCGGAAGCCGTGTACAAGCGAAATCGTGCTGTAAGGAAATGATCGAGGGCGGTAAGCTCAGCCGCGGCATACGGCTGACCCGGCTGGACGATGATGTCGGTCATCGCGTGGGATTCGTGCGGCCAGTGCCGCCTGCTGCGGTAACGGACGGCGCCATTTTCCGAGGTTACGCGCATGCTTGCCCAGAAGTAGGGCAAATGATACGCAATGCGCGCGCCCAGCACCGCTGCGAGCCGCGCAGCTTCGAGAGAGAAGAACCAGACGGCGCGGCTGCCGTCCGACCCGATGACATAGGTGCGTAGATTTGTTTCGGGGAAATAGGGAATGCCGGGGCAATCGAAAATTTCAAACGGCACTAACCCGATCCAGGCGGCGTCGTCAAAGGTGTCCAACTGGAGCGCGGACGGGAGCAAGGCGCGGATCAGATCCGGAGAAAATGGCCAGTGCAGGAAGGTGAGCCGCCGCCAGATCTGCCGCATCGCGACGCGCTGTAGCGCTTCACCTGGGCTGCCCGTATCCACCTCCGCCGGGCGATTCGATGCGCAAGACATCTCCGGGCTGCGCTTGAAAGCGCGCCTTGCCGGGAATCCGGATCGACTTCTTGCCATGCAACAGTGTGTTCCGGCCGCGTGCGCCGGGGCTGCCGCCAAGCAAACCGTACGGGGGGCGCAGACGCCGATCGGACAAAATGGTGACGTCCGCGTTGGTCAGAAATTCGTATTCTCGAACGATGCTGTCACCGCCACGATGCCCTCCGCGTCCGCCCGAGCCGGACCGTATGCGATAAGCGCGGATGCGCAGCGGATAGAGATGCTCGAACGCCTCGACAGGCGTGTTCCAGCTATTGGTCATGTGGGTGTGCGTGGCGCTCGCGCCGTCAGACACCGCAGAGGCTCCCATTCCGCCGGCGATGGTCTCATAGTATGCGAACGCGCGGCGGCGCACAGGGTCGAATCCGCCAAAGGTGAGGTTGTTCATCGTCCCGGAACTTGCGGCGGGGATGAGTTCGGGCGCGGCTTGGGCGAGCGCCGCAAGAATCACGTCGGTAATTCGCTGTGACGTTTCCACGTTGCCCGCGGCCATCGCGGCCGGCGGTTGCGCGCTGACGACGAGACCGCTTGGCGCGATCACATCGAGCGGCCGCAGAACGCCCGCGGTGTAGGGAATATCCTCGCGGACCAGACAACGGAAAACATAAGTGGCGGCCGAAACCGCAACGGCATAATTCGCGTTCACCGAACCTTCCACTTGTGCGTCGGAGCCGGTGAAATCGATGGAGGCGCGCTCGCCTTTGATCGTTATGGTCGTAGCGATCTTCACCGGCCGATCCGTGACACCATCGTTATCAAGATAATCTTCGGCGCGGTAAGTGCCGGGGGGCAGCCGCCGGATCGCGGCGCGCATCATGCGCTCGCTGTAATCCTTGAGAGCAGCCGTGTTACGGCGAAGTGTGGGCAATCCGTACTTGGCTGCGAGTTCCAGCAGACGCTGTTCCCCACGTTTGATGGCCATGCATTGAGCGAGCAGGTCGCCTTCGCGTTCGACAGGCGTGCGCACGTTGGCCAGGATCAAATCGAGCATCACGCGATCCATGCGGCCGCCGCGCACCAGCAGCACTGGGGGAATCCGAATGCCTTCCTGATAAATCTCACGCGCCAGCGGCATCGATCCGGGGCTCATCCCGCCCACGTCTGCGTGATGCGCGCGATTGGCAACGTAGAACGCGGGTTTGCGGCTACCGTGGAGGAACACACCCGAGACCGCGGTGATGTCCGGCAGGTGAGTGCCGCCACGGAACGGATCGTTGAGGATCGCGACGTCGCCGGGCGCGAGGTCGAAGGCTTGCGTTGCGTGCCGCACCGAAAGCGGCATTGCTCCGAGGTGCACCGGCATGTGATCGCCCATGGCGACGGTTTCGCCCGCTTCGTCGTACACCGCGCACGAATAATCGCGGCGTTCCTTAATGTTCGCCGAGAACGAAGTCTTGCGCAGCACTGCTCCCATCTCCTCAGCGATGGAGACCAGCAAATGGCGAAACAGCTCGAGCTCGATGGGGTCGGTTTTCATTCTTGGCACGTCGCGATCTGCACCAAAAAACTCGCCATTTTTTGCCAACGATTATTTTGTGATTTTTCGATGACATAACTGTGCGTTGCTGCATCCGTACGGACGCGCCAGCCTGGGCTTTGAGGCTTCTCCGCGGGAAAGGAGATCGGTGCATCGGAGGTCTGCTGGATGATCCAGCTTGCTCCGCCGTCGTGAGTCTCATACACCTCGTGTTTGCCGTTGTCGAGACTTGCGTCGACCGACAGAAGGCCGTGCTTCGGAGAATCAAACGAGAAGCGTTCTATTGCCGCGACGCGGGTTTCATCGAAAAGCCGTTGTTGACGCCACGTTTTGCCACCGTCGGTGGTGAGGAGCAGAAACGGATCGCGCGGGGCGGTCTGGAGATTGGCGCCGGAGATCCAGCCATATTGAAAATCGAGGAATTGAATTTGATCGAGGCCGGAGGAAGGCTGGCGAGGATACGGTTCGCTCCACGATTTCCCGTCATCTTGGGACGCGAGCAGAATAGAGGAGAGAGTGACCATCGGGGTGTGAATATTGCCGGTCACAAAAAGCTCGCCGCCCACGGCCGCGACGTTCGCGAGTTCGATGTATACGGGGCAAGGTTCATCCTCCGCGCAACCCAAGCCTGCGCCCTGCGTTTCGGCGGACGCGCATTGGTAGGGAACGCGCATCGGCTTTCCGTCGTTTTCGAGCGGCGCCTGCGCGTAGAGGGACGACACGACCGCGAGAACGAAAGCCACGCGCCGCTTAAACATCGAATTCAATGCCTTGGGCGAGCGGCAGTTCGCCGGACCAATTGATCGTGACAGTCTGGCGCCGCATGTAAGCCTTCCATGCATCGCTGCCGGATTCGCGTCCACCCCCGGTATCCTTTTCACCGCCGAATGCTCCGCCGATCTCGGCGCCGCTGGTGCCGATGTTGATGTTCGCAATGCCGCAGTCGCTGCCGCGCGCGCTCAGGAATGTTTCGGCCGAGATGAGATTCGTTGTGAACATGGCCGAGGACAGCCCTTGCGGCACGGCGTTGTGCCATTGGACGACCTCCTCGAGCGTATCGAATTCGATCAGGTAGAGGATCGGCGCGAAGACTTCCTCCTGGACGATTGGTATATCGGCGCGGACTTTTGCCAATGCAGGTTTCACGAAGCAACCACCGAGTTCCTCCCCGCCGAAGACGATTTCGCCGCCCTCGGCCCGAATTCTCTCCAGCGCCGCGCGCATCACCAGCACTGCGTCGCGATCAATGAGCGGGCCCATCAGCGTTTTTTCGTCTGAGGGATCGCCGATGCGAATGTGCGCGTAGGAGGCGTGCAGTTTGCGCGTCATCTCGCGGGCGATTCCGCGCTCGAGGAACAATCGCCGGATGCTGGTGCAGCGCTGGCCAGCCGTTCCAACGGCGCCAAACAAGACCGCGCGGAGTGCCAAATCGAGATTGGCATCGTTCATCACGATGACGCCGTTGTTGCCGCCGAGTTCGAGCAGCGTGCGGCCGAGACGGCGCGCGACTGTTTCAGCCACAATGCGCCCCATGCGTGTAGAACCGGTCGCACTGATCAATGAAATGCGGCGGTCTTCAATCAGACGTTTGCCGATGGTGGCATCGTCGCCAATGATCAATTGGAAAACGCCGGACCATCCATGGCGCGCCAGCACGCGTTCGCAAATATTCTGGACGGCGATTGCGGTGAGCGGTGTCTTGAGCGACGGCTTCCAGATCACGCAGTCGCCGCACACGGCGGCGATCAACGCGTTCCACGACCATACAGCGACCGGAAAGTTGAACGCCGAAATCACGCCAACCACGCCCAGCGGCTGCCACTGCTCGTACATGCGGTGCGCGGCCCGTTCGCTCGCGATCGTCAGGCCGTAGAGTTGGCGCGAGAGGCCGACCGCGAAATCCGCGATGTCGATCATCTCCTGCACTTCGCCCTTGCCCTCAGCCAGGATCTTACCGGTTTCGAGTGTGACGAGCGTGCCGAGATCGTCTTTGAAACGCCGCAACTCGTCGCCGATTTCCCGCACGATCGCGCCGCGTTTTGGAGCAGGGAACATACGCCAACGCTCGAATGCCTCTATCGCGCGGGCGGACACGCGACCGTAATCCTCAGCGGATGCCAAGCGGACGCGCGCGAGTTCCCTTCCATCCGCGGGGTTGATCGAAGGGATCGCGTCAGGGTAAGTATCCGAAACGATGCCCAAACGCTCCAAAACAGAATAGGTCGTTATTGTGTCAGCCATCGAAATCCCTCCGGCCCGGTTGCGAATCTCCGTCCTGCGCGGCGCACGGTTTGACCGATACGATCCGCGACTTGAGCTTGAAAGTCTGCATCCAGCCATTCCTCGAAGGCATGCTTGCGGCTGATGGCGAACGCGGCGTCACGTGTGGTCGCGCCGTGCGGTTTGACGGATCGGACATGCAACGGATCGCCGATAATGTCCTGGTCGGTTGCTTCGAGCGCAATATCCGCCAATTCCTCGGGATCGCACGGCAACAACGGTGCAAGAGTGGCGAAGGTGTTGATCCCAGCCTCGCGCAGCGCGCGGATTGCCTTTCGCCGGCACTCGAGTGTCGCGCAATGCGGCTCATAGAGCTTGCGGACGGCCTCGCGATTCGTGGTCAGCGAAAAACTCGCGCGCAATGCGGTCCGCGCGGACAAATCGGCCAGCCGCGCGAGATCGCGCACAATCAGCGGGCCACGCGTCTGAATCACAAAAGCCTTCGGCGGGCGCGCTATAAGCTCGTCCAGGATGCGTGGTATCAGCTCTTCGGTCTCTTCGGCCGGCTGATAGGGATCCACCAGCGGCGAACAATAGATCACTTGATCGCCGCGTAATTCGCGCCGCAACAAATCCGGCGCATTTGTTTTGAATGTGGTGAACTGTCCCCAATGCCGCCAGTCTTCCTGCCTGAGGCCGCCATAGATTCGCATGGTCGGAACGTAGCAATAGGAGCAAGCGAACGTGCAATTGCGCGCGGGCGTTAACGAGTGCGTGAAGCCGGCTTCCGCGATGAATCCGGTGGTCCGGCTGAGGATGCTCCGGGCTTCGGCTTGAAAGACCTGGAACGGCATGGATGCCTCACGGCCGGGTGTTCAGGAGGCGGCGGCGCAGCATGTCGAGCGCGATGTTGGTTGAAAATGCCCGCACACGATCGCGATCCGCAGGCCACTGCACGCGACGGACCTCGGCGCCATCCGGCGCGGCGAGGCCGATGAACACGAGGCCGACGTTTTCGCCCGAGGGTCCTGCATAGCCGGTTATCGAAAGCGCGTAATCGGATCCGGTGCGTGACCGCGCGCCTTCGGCCATGGCTTTCGCAACGGGTTCGCTCACCGCCGTGTGCTCGGCGATCAGTTCGGCCGGAACGCCCAGTAACTGAATCTTCATCTGATCCGAATAAGTGACGAACCCGCCGCGGAAATAATCCGAGGCGGAGGGAACCGCGGTGATGCGTCCACCGAGCAGGCCGCCGGTCGCGCTCTCGGCCACACACAACGACGCGCCGCGCGCGCGCAGCAAATCCCCAACGACCTTTTCGAGCGAATCGCCATTGCACGAATACACGCGATCGCCAATCAACGGCTCAATTTCGGCGCTGGCTTGCGCCACTAGCGACTCGGCCTCTCGCGCCGTTGCGCAACGAGCACGCAGATGTACGTGAATCTCGCCCGAAACCGCGAGGATCGTGGTCGCAAGATTCGCGTAGCGCGTGTACACCGGAGAAATGAGCTGATCCAATTCGGATTCCGACATGCCGACCGTTCGCAGCCAGCGCGTACGGATCACCTGCGGGGGCAGGAGTTTTTCCAGGCGCGGCAGGCATTGCTCTTCGAACATTGCCTTCAGTTCCACGGGAGGTCCGGGAAGCAATACAAACGCCACGCCGTCGTTCAAGATCCATTGCCCGGGCGCGGTGCCACGAGCATTGTGCAGCACCTCGGCGCCTTCGATGACATACGCCTGTCGACGGTTGATCTCCGCCATCTTGCGTCCCAAGAAACGCAAGCGCGCTTCAATGGCGTCGCAAATATCCTGATGAAAGACGAGCGAGCGGCCGAGAGCGCCGGCCACCGCGTCGCGCGTGAGATCGTCCTCGGTGGGGCCCAGGCCGCCGGTTAAGACCACGATCTTCGAGCGTGTGGCCGCCCCGAGAATGCTGTCCGTAAGCCGCTCGCGTTCGTCGCCGACCACGGTTTTGCGAACCACCTCCACGCCCAACGCGTTCAGCTGATCGGTGAGATAGAGCGAGTTTGTGTCGAGCCGTTGCGGCGTCAGCAGCTCCGAACCGACGGCGATGATCTCGGCGTCCGGCATCAGGGCAGAGGACGGCCCGCGATCCCGACGTCGACGCGGTACAGGGCGTTGTTGGTGCAGACCGCCATCGACCGCGATGGCGTAAACGCCAGCCCGACGATTCCGGGACCGGAGAGGAACAGTTCGGGATTGCGGTCATGATCGAACCGGACCACGCCGCGCCGCCCTCCGAGCGATGCCGCTACATACAGGCGACCTTCGGCGTCGAAGGCCAGCCCCTGCGGACGGCCGAGCCCGCGATAGTACGTCTCCACTTCGCCGTGCGACGAGATGCGGTGGATCGAATCGAAGCTGGAAGTGGTCGGTCCGGTAATGTAAAGATAGCCGTCGTCGCCGAAAGCGAAATGATAGGCCGCGATCGAAGGTTCGAGCGTGGCGAAAACATAGATCTGGCGCGAGCGGCTGATCTTGAACACGGTTCCGCTGCGATCGCCGACGTACAGATTTTCTTCCGGGTCGAATGCGATCCCGGTGGCCACGCCCATTCCTTCCACGTACACCGAAACATTACCAGCGGAAGTTGCTTGATAGATAATTCCGTCGTAGCGGCTGGAAATGTACAGAGTCCCGGACTTATCGAACGCCAGCCCGGTGGCATTCATGATTTCGCTCGCGAACGGCTTGGAGTTGTAATTGAGATCGATTTTGTAGACCGAAACCGGCGTCTTTTGCCCACGCGAGCCGCTGAATGTCACATAGATGTTGCCGAACGAATCGACGGCGGGGTTTCCGACCGGATAGAGATTCTCTGCGACTTGAATGCCAATGTCGCAGGTCCACGCCTGGCTGCTGTGTGCCCCGGAGGCGACAACCAATTCACCCGCGGAGGCTCCTTCGGGCACGCGCACGATCACGCAGGAATCGGAACCGATCACGATGGGCGCTTCCACGTCGCCGATAGTTACGCGCGGCCGTTCCGTCTTCGCCAATCCCGCCCCGCGGATTTGAAACTCACCGCCCGGGATGGCGGCCTCCGGAGTCACAGTGGAAATGTGCGGACGGCCGTTCGAGTCCTTCTTAGAAGCCATAGGAAAATAGATGAAAACGATCTAATACGAATATAGCAAGCGCACCGTAAAGCCCCACCATCACGTCGTCAGCGACGATGCCCCAGCCGCCCGGCAGGCTTTCGAGCTGGCGTGCGGGCACCGGCTTCCATACATCGAGTAACCGAAACAGCGCGAACGCCACCAGCCATGTCTTCCAGTTGAAAGTCGCGGCCCCGGCGAGCGTGATCCATTGTCCGAGTACTTCGTCGACGACAACCAGGTGCGGGTCCTTCTGATGGATTTCCTTCTCCACAACGTCGGCCGCCCAGATTCCCGGCGCAAGAAGAAGGGCGGTGAGGATCAGCAGCATGCCGCGCCCGTATCCGCCGAAGTAATGGAGGGCGATGGCGATGACCAGGGCGCCGAGCGACCCGGCAGTTCCCGGCGCGACAGGCGCAAGCCCGCAGCCAAACCAGGTGGCGATCAAGAAGGCGATCGGATTCCGCCGAGGCATTTTAATCCTGCTCTTCTGCGTTGCTTTCTGACTCTTCGGGCTGGATGGGCGTGGAAACCACGTATTTTTCGCTGGCCCAGTTGCCGAGATCGATGATCTTACAGCGCTCGCTGCAGAAGGGGAAGAACTTGTCTTCGGGAGAGACTTCTTTTTTGCAGATCGGGCACTTCATCGAATTGCAAGAATCGGGAACACATCCTGTGACGGAACAGCGGTAAGGGATGAAGCGCCAGGGGACGCCATTTCCGACGGCGCGGCCAATGTGCCGATCAGATCATAATCGTGCGCCTCGGTAATTCGCATGCGCCGGATCTCACCGCGCCTCGGCTCCGCGCCCGCAAAATCGTTGACATAACAGAAGCCGTCAATTTCGGGTGCTTGCGTGGACATGCGCGCCTGCCACAATAGATCGGTTTCGGGTGATGGCCCTTCGATCAGCACGTCCACTTCGCGTCCGATCGTCGCGCGATTCCGCGCTTTCGAAATTCGCCGTTGCACGGCCATCAGCTGGCGCTTGCGTTGATAGATGGTGCGGCCATCCACTTTGGCGTCCAAATGAAAACTCGCGCTCGTATCTTCATCGGAATAGGAAAAAACGCCCAGACGGTCCAGCTGCGCGGCTTTCACGAAATCACTCAGGATTTTAAAATCCGCTTCTGTCTCGCCGGGGAAACCGACGATCATGCTGGTCCGGATCGCGACTCCGGGAATGGTCGCGCGAATCCGCTCGATCAGTTTCAGGAAGAAATCGCCATGCGATCCGCGCTTCATGCGCTTCAACACATTCGCACTGGCATGCTGCAACGGCATGTCGATGTACTTCACCAGATCCGCATGCTCGGCGATGGTATCGAGCAGCCTCTGCGTGATGCGATTCGGATAGCAGTATAAGAACCGGATCCATTTTTGCCGCGCTGTCTCGATTTGCGCCAGGCGCGCCATCAACTGTGAGAGACCGTCCTTGATCCCGAGATCTTCGCCATAGGACGTGGTGTCCTGTCCAATCAGATTGATTTCCCGCACGCCGCGCGCAAACAGCCGCGTAGCTTCGGCGATCACCGATTCAAACCGGCGGCTGCGGAACTTGCCGCGATATTGCGGAATCACACAAAACGAACACGGATGGTCGCAGCCCTCGGCGATCTTGATGTAAGCGAAATGATTGGCGGTCGCAAGAACACGGGGCGTCAGATCGTGATACAGGTACGGCTGGGGCGGATTTGCATCCGGCTCGAAGCCCTCGCACAGCGCCACGATCTTTGAAAGCTCGTTGGTGCCGATCAACGCGTCTACTTCCGGCAACTGCTGCTGAATCTGGGCGCGATAACGTTCCACCATACAGCCCGCCACGATCAGCTTGCGCGCTCGGCCGGTTTTCTTGTGCTCGGCCATTTCGAGAATCGTGTCGATAGATTCCTGCTTGGCCGGATCGATGAAACTGCATGTGTTGACGACCAGAATCTCGGCTTCGCCCGGTTCCGACGTGAGTTCGTGCCCGCGTTCGCACAGTTCGCCCATCATCACCTCCGTATCCACGAGGTTCTTGGGGCAGCCGAGACTTACAAAACCAATTTTCACGGGTGAGGGAGCAGGAAAATTCCGTCGCTTTTAGGATACCAAGCGGGCCGATTGCCCCGCGTGAGTCTCCAAAGCGCCGAGCAGAATGTCCGCTTGGATCGGCTTGGAGACATAGTCATCCATTCCGGCTGCCAAGCATTTTTCGCGATCGCCCTGCATCGCCCCGGCCGTCAGCGCGATGATCGGCAAATGTTCGCCGCTCAACTTCTCGCTGTTGCGAATTGCCGCGGTTGCTTCCCACCCGTTCATGTCCGGCATTTGGACATCCATCAGGATGGCGTCGAATGCGCGGCGATCGAGAGCATCGAGAACCTCCCGGCCATTCGACGCAACCGCGACTCGATGACCGTGCTTCTCAAGAATCCGCACCGCCACGTGCTGGTTCACCGGATTGTCCTCGGCGAGCAAAATTTCGAGCCGGCGGCGGCCTGGCTGCGGCGTGCTGTTGGCAGCCGAGCTGAGCACCGTGTGTCCCACGGACCGCATTTCCTTGGACGGCCGTGCGAAGACCGCGGTGAAATGGAACCGACTTCCCTGGCCCGGTGCGCTCTCCACCCACATACGGCCGCCCATGATCTCAATCAGGCGCGAAGAAATCGTGAGGCCCAGGCCGGTGCCGCCGAACCTTCGCGTCATAGAGCCGTCGGCTTGTGCGAACGCCTCAAAAATCAGCTTCTGCTTCTCCGGTGCAATGCCGATGCCGGTGTCCCGCACGATAAAGTGCAGCTCGATCCCGCCGGCAGTTTGCCGTTCCAACTCCACCCGCACCTCTACCTCGCCGTCGCTGGTGAACTTGATGCCATTCCCGATTAGATTGTGGAGTACCTGGGCCAGGCGCATAGGGTCGCCGCGGAGAACGTCCGGCACAGTGCGGCCGATGTGGCAGGTTAGCCCCAAATGCTTTTGTCCGGCGCGCGACAGCATGAGTTGGGCGACGCTTTCCACGGTTTCGCGGACGTGGAACTCTTCGGACCGGAGATCCAGCTTCCTCGCCTCTACTTTGGACAGATCCAAAATATCGCTCAAGATCCCCAGCAGGGAATCGGCGGAGGTTTTCGCAATAGTCAGGAATTCGCGTTGCTCGGTGTCGAGGTGCGTATCCAGCACCAGTTCCAGCGTGCCGAGGATGCCGTTCATAGGCGTGCGAATCTCGTGGCTCATATTGGCGAGAAACTCGCTTTTGGCAATGTTCGCCGCCTCGGCCGCTTCCTTGGCTTTGCGCAACTCTTCTTCGGCGTTCTTGCGGGCGGTGATCTCCCGCACGATCAGGCAAGCGGTTTTGCGCGCGCCATCCGCGGACCGAATGGGATTAAAGCGCACCTGGAACCAGCGCAGCACGCCCTCGACATCTTTGGAATGCTCGAACTCCTGAGGCCGGCCTGTTTCGATTGCCGCACGCAAGTTGTCGAGATACGGGTCCACCAAGCCCTCACCCAAGATGATCGAGATATTTTGCCCGATCATTTCGGCTTTGGGCCGCGGCAGAAGATCATCACTGCGCGCCCAAACATCCAGGAAGGTTCCTTGCTCATCCATCTCGACCACGATGTCGTCGAGCGAATCCACCAGCGCGCGGAGCCGCTGTTCGCTGGCCCGCAACCGCTCCTGGCTGCGCTTCCATTCCGTCAGATCCACGATAAAGCCGATGGCCGTGTCCTCGACGGCATCCAGGGAAGCGAGTCCCACCAGGGCTGGAATGCGATGCCCGTCAGCGTGGATATAGGCGACTTCGGTGGGCGTGGAAACACCTTCGAGCGCCAGTTGCCGCTGAAATTGCTGTCCGAAGTGTTCCATCTCCGGCGCCATGGTCCCCTTCCAACGGACTTTTCCAGAAACCAGTTCCTCCCGGCTGTGACCGAGAAGCTGCAAATACGCATCGTTGGCTTCCCGGATATTTCCCCGCCCGTCGCCCACAAACATCGGGATGATGTTCGATTTCGCCAGGATCGTTTGCATACCCGCGCTCAGGGGCCTCGACAGGCAGCGCGACAAGAGCCAGGAGAGCGTGCCAAAGACCCCCAGCGAGAGCAGTGTGATGCCGAATAAAATAAAGCCGCTGGCATCCGCGAGCCGAGCGCTCGATTGCTCGGCCCGCTTTTCCCGGCTCATTACCAGATCGCTCACCCGACTCTGTTGCCGGTCGAGTATTTCAAACGATTGTTCAAAGTGTGGAAGCCGCTGGAGCGCGTGTGCCCGATCGCTTTCCGGCATCGCTCCAATCGCCTCCGCTTCCTCCACAAAAGCCTCGAGACGAGGGGCTAACGCATCCAGCGCTCTGCGGACCTCCACATCCTGCACGGGAATCCGGTTTCGCACGATGGCTTCGCGCAGGCTTTTTGCATCGGATGCGAGGGCCGCGCGTTCCCTGCCGCGGTCCGCCTCCGTCTCAGCCAGCAGCACTCCCAGAACATCGCCCCGCAGGTCGTCATGATTCATGTCGCCTTGCCAATGGTTACCTAGGGACGACGTCGCTACCACGATCGCGCGCGTTTTCTGATTCAGCCGGCTGATGGTGTAATATCCCGCCATCGCGACCCCAACGGTCGGCACGATTCCAGCGATGCTCAGAACCAGCAGCTTGTTGCGAATGCGGCCGAGTGCGCTCCATTGTTCGCGCCGGAAATGTGGTCTGCCAGGCATCATACTCTTTTGCTGACGCGGAACAATCTGCATTCGGGCTGCCATAAAGCATTTCGGAAAATCTCGGCTATTTATTCGAAATTCTTCGCTTCTCTAACAGCGTGGCAACAATTCTTCTGGGTTAAACGCGGAATCTCAGGTGAAAGCCTGCCATGAAGTGCGGTGATCGCCCTACCACGGCCGGGTGAAGACCTCAGGCATTTTTACTCCTGACGTTGCGCGAAAATCCTCGCCCTGCGAAAGGTCCGTTATTTTAGGCTATACAGCTTGCGCGCGTTATCGCGCAGGACCATGTGCGCCAGTTCGAACCCGCGATCGCGGGTAATCTCGCCATCCTTCAGCATGCCGGTTAGTGCCAGACCGAGAGCCTCACGGGCGTCATGGGTCGCAACCCAGCCCGATTCTTCCCAGCCCAGTTCTGCTGAATAGGGATAGGCATCGGTCCCAAACAACACTTTATCCGGCGCTAATTCCATCCACTCGCGCAGCACTTGCGCCACGGCGCGGGGATAATTCATCAAAGTTTGCGCGGAAAAGTCCGTGTACACATTGGGTTTGGTGAGCAGCGCCGTGATCTCGCGTGTGAAGGGCCAGCCGCCGTGCAGCATCACGAAATTGGTGCCGTGCAGCCGCGGATCGTTGAACACGGATTCGAGCAGCAGCGGGTTCGTTCCTGCGACCCCAAAGTAGCCGCCCGATCCCCAGGCCACATGCAGATGGACCGCCATCCCCAGGCGCCCGGCTTCGGCGGCGATGTAGCGGAACAGATAATCCTGCAGCTCTTTGTATGGCCGTTTTCCCGCATAGGCAGCTTCGGCAGCGGCGCGCGGAACATCGTCGAAATCGAGAGACCGCAAATAAGCGACTTCGAATTTGATCGCGACCGCGCCTCCGCCCTTCTGGCGTTGGAGGGTCGGGTCGACGATCTTTTTCAAATATTCGGCAAGCGAAGCCGGGCGCTTCGCGTAACCGCAATTTTTCAGATAACGTACGAGCAAGCGGTCTTCGTCTTCAAAGAACGCTTTACGGTCGGGATTCGATTCGAGTGCGCGATTGTCCAGCGGAAACAGCAGCGCGTCGTCGTAGGGGACCCACAGGAACCGCGGCGGCCCAATGCCTTGTCCGAGCGCGACTCGATTCGCGACCATGGTCTCGATGCCCAGTTGATCCAAAACCCAGGCGGGGTACGCATCGCCTTTCTGCTGGATCAAATTCCGTTTGTCCGCGTTGCCGAACAGCCCACGGCTCGCTTCGGCGGCGAGCGGCGATCCCTCGCGCATGCGGACCGGTTCGGTGTAGGGGTCCATGTGCTCGACGGGCAGGGCATCGTACTCGGTGTCGCCGGGAGCGGGCAGGACGGGGTGCGCATGATTGTCGATGGCTTTGATTTTGGCGATTTCGGTTGCGATTTCCGGATCGATCTGGACCTGCGCGCTGGCGAAGGGCGCGACTATCAGAAGGAGCGCGGCCAGTCTCATTGGGGTTGGAAACCGAGATGCCAGCCGAGCCGTTCCGCGTTGGCCCAGAGGATCGTCGCGCCAAACCATCGCGCCGGCGCGGGGCCGTTGACTCCCATGGCGTGCGCGCCTAAAACAAATGCACAGGGAGCGTCGCCGAATTCGCGGATTCGCGCGCTCAGCCATGACTCGGACGATAACGGCGCTGCCAGCACCACCGGCGTGCCCCTAAACCAAGCGAGCGCTGCTCCAAATTCCGCATCCTCTTGCCGCTCCGGAGCCGGAAGCCGGTAGGCCTTCTCATACCGCGCGATCGCGGCGTCTAAATCGCTCACGCCAATCACGATCTTTTCGACGCCAGTCCATTTCGTCGCCGTCGGCTTCCCGCTGGGAAACGCCCGCTTCTCCCGCGGCGTGAAATCGTGAATCATGAACGGGAAGAATCCGCCGTTCGTGGGACCCACCTGCGCCGTCTCCCACGCGAGTTGCACGCCGTCGGGCCGCTGACGCCCACTCTTGTGCGGACCGCTCACCGCAACGCCCGCTCCGCGCAGCCGCTCGACCTCGGACGCAAAATCCGCCGGACGAATCGCCCACGCGCACGGACCCGCGTCCGCTTCCATGAATTTGTGCCAGTAGTGAGCCGCAAACGCTGCCGGATCGGCCTCGGGCTGAATCCCGATCAGCTCCAAATACGATCCATCGGGGAAACTCGCCAGCGCCATCTCGGTCGCGTGATTGGAATGCGGTCCGCCAAATTCACTTTGCAAACCGGCTTCGCGCAATGCCTTCTGCATCGCGGCGACGCTTTTGCCCGCCACCGTAACGTGATCGATATGAAACTGTTGCGCCATCGCAGATCCTGCGATCATCGCACAGCAGAGGAAGCGAAGCATTAGATCAGCGCCGCGATCTTGTCGTCCAGATGCTTCAGAGCCGCTTCGAGCGTCGCACGATAGGCTGGATTTTTCGACGTTTCAATATCATGCAGCACTCGCTTGCGCGATAACTGCAGGCTTTCGCGCTGCCGGATTCGTTCAGTCTCCGCGGCCGTGAGCCTAATCGCCTTGGCCAGAGCTGCGCGCTCTTCCGCCGCCTCGATCTGCGACTCGACACCCTTGCTTTCCCAGCCGCGCGCCATGCTCCCAATATCCCACGTTCGCGAAATTCACGTCGTACTGTTACGGGGCTGAAATCTCGCGGCCCAGATTGAGGGATGCCCACTGTAATTCTGCAAACGCAAAAGGCGCTTCACGAATTTTCTTGCGAAAGGCTAAGAAATTTCGGCGACAAATTGGCGCTGCGCTGGTATTTTAGGGAGACCAGCCTTTGACAGTTTGCGTTCAAGATGCTCCCGGAGGAGATTTATGCCGACTTGTCCTCTTAAGCCGCGAACCTCTGCAGTGCTCAAGTTTGTCTTCATTAGCGCGGCGATTTACGCCTTGAGTACCGCGGCCGCGCGGGCCGACACCATTGTTTCCGTTGCCGGAACCGATGACGGCGGTGATTTGCTTGGGGCCAATTCTCAGGTCCTCGAAGTGGGGTTTACCACTTCAGCCGCTTATCAGAATGTCACAATCGATGCGACCTTGGCAGTCATTCCACAGCCGGATCCCACCGTCACCGCGTACCTCACCACGCAGATCGGTTCTTCAGCTACCCCAGCCTCGGAGGTGACCACTCCCACGGTGTTGAGTCTGAGCGGCGACACGACAGCTACATACACATTGATCTCTTTGCCGAATTTGGCGGCGGGCACCTACTATTTGGTGCTGAGCGGAGATCCCGATGACGAAGTGTTGAGGTGGGAATACACAAATTCACCGGTGGTCACGACAGGCTCCGGCGACAGTCTTGGTTCGAACGGAGTTGCGAATGGCGGTAATTCGAACACCATCTATCCGCCCGCCTCGATATTCGCTCCGGAAGCGGACAACCTGCTGTTTGAAGTGGACGGCACGGCGTTGACGGCTGTGCCAGAGCCGTCGCCGCTCGCGTTACTCGTGATCCTCGGTCTCTGTGGAGCTGGCGCAAAGCGCGCTGCGAAGTTCCCGGTCTGAGGGTTCGGTGCGCCGTCGCGCATTCAGCGATAGAATCTCAGGGATACAATTCGTTCCCGGGAGAACAAAGCTCATGCGCTCTACCTTCGGCGCCATCGCAACGGCCGTACTACTCTTCGGCTTCCATGCCAGCGCCTCTACCGGCCCCATTCCGCTCAACTGCGATCGCGCTTGTCTCGAAGACGTGGTGAACCAATACCTGGCCGCTTTAGTCGCGCACGATCCCCAGCGCCTGCCGCTTTCGGCCGACCTGCGGTACACCGAAAACGATCAGCTCATGAACATCGGCGACGGTTTTTGGAAAACCGTGGAGAGCGCCGGCAATTACAAACACATCTTCGCCGACCCTGAATTCGGCCAGGTCGCGATGATGGGCACCATGCACGAAGGCGGCACGCCAATCCTGATGAGCCTGCGCCTACGCATCCAGCTGGGCCGCATCACCGAGGTTGAGAGCGTTTTCTTTCGCCCGGGCGGCGGGGGTCCGAACAATGCGCCCGCGCTGGACAAGCCCGGTTACAAGCCCGAGGACATGTGGTTCAAATCGATTCCGCCCGCTCAGCGCCTCTCTCGTCAAGAAATGATTTCGATCGCCGACGCCTATTTCAGCGGGCTGGAGAAGAACGACGGCAAAGGCGTCAACGGTACCGGAACCTATCCGTTCACCAACGATTGCGACCGCATCGAAAACGGATCGCATACCACGAATGTCCCTCGCCCGCCCAACGAGCCCAAGGATGCGATCAATGGGTTCGCTCTCGACTGCTTGTCCCAGTTCAAGTTAGGCTTTTACTTCGTCGTACAATCCATTCATAACCGGCGTTATCCGTTGGTGGATACCGAACGGGGCGTGGTTTGGTCGCACGCCGTGTTCGATCAAGGCACGGTCAATTCCGGCGTTCTTTCCGATGGCCGGCCGTACAAGTTCCGCGGCTTCAACCGGCCTTCCAGCATCCTGGTGACGGAGGCGTTCTTGATTGAGAACGGGAAGATTCGCCGCGTGGAAATGATCGGCCCAAGCGCGTTTTATCATTTGAACTCGCCCTGGGGCGGCCTCAGCGGGCGTTAACCAGTTTGAGCGCGGGGATGGCAGACTCATCTAGCCGCTTGACAACCGCCTAACTCCAATCCTATCATGAGGTTTGCTCCCTCCATTGGGGGCTGCGGAGGATTCGCGGGCTTCTGCCTGCGCGCCGCGCACGTTCATCGTGAGGGGGAGACCGTGATCAAGCTCGACATCATTAACGAGGTCGTCAACAAAACCGGCATCACCAAGACCAAGGCCGAAATGGCCGTGGAAACCGTTTTCGAGAGCATGAAGCGCGCCCTCTCTCATGGCGAGCGGATCGAGTTGCGCGGCTTTGGTATCTTCAACGTCCGCCCGCGCAAAACCGGCATCGGCCGTAACCCGCGCACGGGCGCCGAGGTCGCCATCCCACCCGGCAAGGCGGTTCGATTCAAGCCCGGCAAGGAGCTGCAGTCCCTGCAGTAGCGTAGTTTGTTGTGGGTCCCCGTTCCTCGAGTGATGCGTTGAGAGCCGCGCTCACTTTTCCGTCAGACGAGATTTCGCCCCTGCGCTGGGCCGTGCATTGGGTATTGCTCGGGATCACGCTGCTCACCACCACGATTGTCGGCGTGGTATTGGCGCAAAGCTTTCAAAACGGGCGTCCGCTCGATCTCGACCAATACCTGAGCGTGTTGTCCACGCTGCAGGCCCATCCGATGTTGCTCCTCGATGGCCTGGCGTTCTCGCTCACCTTAATGACGATCCTGCTCGCGCACGAGCTCGGCCATTACTTCGCCTGCCGCTACTACGGGATCGACGCCAGCCTGCCGTACTTTCTGCCGTTCCCCTCGCCCATCGGAACCCTCGGCGCTTTCATCCGGATTCGTTCGCCGATTTACACCAAGCAAGCGCTCTTCGACGTCGGTATCGCGGGACCACTGGCGGGGTTCGTCGTGTTGGTGCCGGCGCTCATCATCGGAATCGCCAGCTCGAAAGTCATTCCCGGAATTGCCGAGCGCGGCGATATGATCTTCGGTGTACCGGCAATCGAACGGTTCTTCGAGTGGATTATTTTTCCGCATGCCCGCCCGGCGGACATTCTGCTGCATCCGGTGGCGCGCGCGGCCTGGGTCGGAACTTTGGCCACAGCGTTGAATCTGCTGCCGATCGGCCAACTGGACGGCGGGCACATTCTCTATTCGTTCACCGGCCGCTGGCACAGCCGCCTATCGCGGTTGTTTGTTCTGGCGTTGGTGGCCCTGGCGCTCGTGACCCATATATGGACCTGGCTGTTTTGGGCCGCGCTGTTATTCTTCTTCGCGTTGCGGCATCCTTCGATCTTCGATTTGACGAAGCTCGACCGGACGCGTGTCGCGCTCGGCTTAGCCGCGCTCGCGATCTTCCTGCTGACGTTCACGCTGGCCCCGCTGCGCTGACGGCGGAACGACAGACGTGACAAATGTTCACGCCTCTGTGTCAGGATTCCACTCTGAATCGTCCTTGGGCGACGACGAGAGCATCGACAAAAACAGTGCGAAAACGATTAGAACTCCGGCAATTGCTGCGGCCAACATCAAAAAAGACCCACTTTCTGGAGTTTTTGGATGCAACTTGAGGGCCGCCGCAGCCAAGGCGGTCAGCCGCGTTGTAAACTACATGAGGACGCCGGTTTACGGCGGTTCCTGCCCAAGCCAAATGGGCCGCATCAGCCCGCGTGGCGGATGCATCTAAGACTGAATGCGGACGTCCAGCGCCCGCTAAAAAAGGAGAAGCTCATGAGCACCGCTACTACTGCGGCAACTGCCGTCGCTTATACCATCGACCCGGCCCATTCCAGCGTCGGCTTCAAGATCAGGCATTTTATGGTCGCCTACATCCGGGGAGGTTTCAGCGGCGTCACCGGGGATGTGATCTTTGATGCCGCCAACCCATCCAACAGCAAGGTCAACGCGAACATCGACGTGACAACGCTGCACACGCACGATGAGAAACGGGACGCCCACGTGAAGGGCAAGGACTTCCTGGAAGCGGACAAGTTCCCGACCATGACCTTCGTCTCAAAGAAAGTTACGCCGGACGGAAATAATCAGTGGAAGGTCGTCGGCGATCTCACGATGCACGGCGTGACGAAGGAAGCAACGCTCAGCGTTGAGACCGCGGGAGCCGAATCCAAGGATCCTTGGGGAAACCTGCGAACCGGCGCTGAGGCGACCACGACGATCAAACGCGGCGAGTTCGGGCTCACCTTCAACGCACCGCTCGAAACCGGCGGCGTGATGCTGAGCGACGATGTTCATATTCACATGGACATCGAGCTGATTAAGAAGGCGTAGTCAGTTTCACCATCTCGCGAATCGCCTCCACCACCAGGTTCGGTTCGTCGAGTTGAATCCAATGCCCGCTCTTCGCTGCAATGCTGTGCCGGCCGTGCGGAGAGCGGCGTGCCAAGGCCTCCCGCTCCTCCAGTTGTTCGGGCGTTGAATTGGCAGCGGAAAGCACCGTGATCGGCAGCGTTTCGGGATCACTGAGCGCTGCGGCTTCTCGGGAACTGGCCGGTAGCGATTCCAGATAAGCAGCCAGTCCAAGGAAGCTCTTCGGCTGGCACCAGTGGGCCCGCACCATGGGCCAGGTTTCCGGTGGCATCTTGCGAACTTCGCCCACCAGCCGCGAAATCACAGATTCTCCACGCCCGCTGCTGGCTCGAGCAATCAGCTTCGGCAACAGCCGTCCGCCGGACATCATCAGCACGAGCGCAGCGCGCACCACTCCAACCCGCGCCAAAACCACTCCTCGCCGCGACAGCTTCACGCCCAAACGGAGCATTCGCGCATGGGCGGGAGAAACATCCAGCCATTCCCGGGGGGAAAGAGGGTCGACCAGGACGAGCCCCGCGACGTCGTCAGGATGTTTAGCGGCGTAAGCGCGCACGATCATTCCGCCGAACGAGTGCCCGGCGAGGATATACGGTTTAGGAATTTGCCCCGCCTGGAGCAGCGCGTGCAATTCGTCCACTATGTGCGAAGTCGTGCGGGGGGAAGGCGAAGGATGGCTCCAGCCGAGCCAGGCGCGATCATAGGCGCACGCCAAGGCAAACCGTTCTACTCCGGCTCGAACTTGCATCCAGCTTAGGCACGTCGCCGAAATCCCAGCCTCCAAAATCACCGCTGGCCGTGATAGGCCTCCTTCAATCAGGTGCAGGTTGAAGCCCCCGATATCGACCATCCGTCCCGGGGCGGGGAAATGGCGCCGGTCGGCTATCGTCGCCATCCCCTGATACAGGATTCCAGCCAGCAGAATTGCGGCGCCAACCGCGAGAACAATCAGAAAAATCGCGAACGGAGCCACGCATTCACTAAGATATCGCGGCCCGGCGGAATTACCGAGCCGCGATGGTGACAGCTACGCTAACTAATCGGCGCTGACCCGATGAGCTGGCCGGCGGGAAGCCTGCCATGCCTCGCGCAACGACGCGAGTTTCTGCCTTTGCGCCGGTGTCAGGATTTTATACGACTTCGCCATAGCGTCCGCGCGGATGGCCGAAAGCTGACCGACCTCGGTGCCTTCGACCTTCGCCAGCTGCTGGATCTGTGCCGTGTTATCGGACTGGATCGCAGCGTGTAGCGACTTTCGCGTCTGGCGCAGCTCCTGACGGACCGGCTGCGAGGACTGCCGCGCAGTTTCGAAAATCGACTTCCGCTGGGCTTGCTGTGAGGCGGTTAGATTGAGGTAGTTCGTTAAGAACGTTCCCATCCGGCCATGCCTGTGCCCGGCGAATGAAGTCGGCGCCGCAAATAGGCTGGCGGCGCTCAGTGCTGCAACGGCCGTCCAGGCGGCAAATCTGTTTCTAAAGGGGTTCATGTTGGGTACTCCTACTTGTTTGGACGAGGAACTCTGGCTAGGGTTAAGCTCTGAGCTGTAAAGCCGGGTAAAGTCTCGTAACGTCTTGCGAAGCTACCAAACTTCCGTTAGAGTGAGGTGACGGAGGAGGCAACGATGGCTTTTTGCGCAAACTGCGGTGCGGAGGTCAGTGGTCGATTTTGTCAAAAGTGCGGCGCCCCCATCGGGGGGCCAGCGCCCGGTCCTACGCCCACACCGGCTGGCGTAAATCCGTTGCCGGCGCCCGCGCCCGGCGTTACGCCGAATATCGGTATGACCGACAACATGGCCTCTGCGCTCTGTTACCTGTTCGGTTTCATCACGGGCATTCTGTTCCTCGTGCTCGCCCCCTACAACCAGAACCGTGAGGTTCGATTCCACGCGTTCCAATCCATTTTCCTGAACGTCGCGTGGATCGCACTCTGGATTGTGGTCACCATCGTTTTGATTCCCTTTCGCTACATCCCCTTTTTGGGCCTTTTCATCTCGGTCGTTCTGCACGCGGCGCTCGGCCTGGGCGGCTTCTGCCTCTGGCTGTACCTGATGTTCAAGACCTACAACGGCGAAAAGATCATCCTGCCGGTGGTTGGTCCCATGGCCGACAAGCAAGCCGGCGTCTGACGGCGCCAAAGGCCCCGCAAAATCCCGGAAACACGCGCAAAATCTCGCCTTTCGGCGCATTCTGTAGTACGATGGCAGGCATGCTCGTCGAATTTGAATTTCGCGGCGACATCTGCATCCTTCGGCTGCAGGGACGTTTCGCTACCGGTCAGGATTCTCTTTACCTCCACACCAAGGCCGAGGAGTTGAAGAACTCCGGCTATGTGAAGATTATGGTGGATTTCAGCCACGTCGAGTATATCGACTCAACCGGCATCGGGTTTTTGATCGGAATCTACACCAGCGTTACCAAAAGCCCCAGCGGACAATTCGCGTTGGTCAACGTGAACCGGCGTGTTCGTGAGGTCCTGGAACTGACGCGTTTGGCGCAAGTGATCCATATTTATTCGAACGAAGCGGCAGCCTTGGACGTTCTGGGCGCCGGTTCACAATCCTCGGCCTCGCAAGCCAGCTGATCACTCCGCAGCCGCCAGCACTTCTCCCGGCTCCGGCTTCCCGCGCTGCGCAAAGCGGATTTTTCCGGATTTTCCTATCAGATACACCGTTCTCTTCAGAATGAGTCCCTTGGCACGATACAGCGCGGATACTTGCCGGCCGGGATCGGCCAGCAACGGGAACGGAAAATGGTGATGCTCGCGAAATCGCGCGTGCTTGGTTTCAGCCGCCGGATTGATCCCCAGAACGACGGCCTCTTTGGACTGTGCCAGCGCCCAGTTATCGCGAAATTCGCAGAGTTGCTGGGTGCAAAGCGTGGTTTCGTCCGCGGGATAGAAGACCAGCACGACATTCTTGCCGCGTAGCGCGGCGAGCGAAACGGGATGGCCGTCCTGATCACGCAGTGTAAAATCAGGCGCGTCGTCGCCCGGTTGCAGCGGGTCCGAAAAAAGCCAGGAGAGCATACGCTTAGCTCACCAGCAGCGATCCGTTTGGATCTCCGCCCGCCGCGGACCACGCAGGCCAGAGCGCGGCCAGCAACGAAACACTAAACAGAAACAGTGCCGACGAGCCGATGACCCAGGGATCTCGCGCCGAAATGCCGTACAGCAAATCCGCTGGGAGCTTGCTCGCCGCCAATATACCCAATGTCCCGAGCGTTTCCCCAACCAGCACGAACGCAAGCGTCCCCGATGCCATGCCGCGCGCCAGCTGAAGCCGTTGAGCGCCCAAAGCCTGCCGGATCGCGGTCTCGCGCCTGCGCGCCGCGATGCTCTCCGCAATTACGCTGTAAACTCCGCAGGCGGCAAGAAGTGCGGCACAAGCTCCAAACCATAACAGCAACAGCATGTTGAAACGATGCCGGGCCGAATTGGCGTCGATCAACTCCCCGAGCGTGGCCACACCGGCGATGGTTTGGCTCGGGTCCATCGCCGCCACGGTCCGGCGCACCAAGGCGGCAAGATCCGCGGCGGACTGGGTCCCGCGAATGACCAGGTAGTTCGTCGGCACCCCTCCAGCTTGCAAGTACGGGACGAAAATGTCGGAGCCGGGCTGCGTGATGCTGCGATAACGGGCATCGGCGCTGATGCCGATCACCTTGGTCCAATGATCGGCGCCAATGCCCAGCCGGATTCGATATCCCAGCGGCGCGTAACCGGCTCTGTGAATGCGCTCGGCGAGAGATTGGCTGATGATCGCCACCGGGTCGCCCGATTCGGAATCGTGCTCACTGAAATCGCGGCCTTCGAGCAACGGGCTGCCGACGGTCTTGAAGTAGTCCGGCGTAACAACCTCATAATTCGCCTTCGGCAGCACGCGATGGTCCCGGCCGCCCGCTTCAAATGCAAATTCGTACGATACATCCCATCCGATGGTTCCTTCGAGCGGACGAAGCAGGACCGCCGCCGCCGACGTGATTCCTGGCGTCGCGCGCAGACGGTCCAAAAGCTGGGTATAGAACGCGTGCCGGACACGCGGTTCGAATGCTTGCGCAGAGAACAGGCCCGGCCCGTGCAGTTGCAGATTCATCGACACCGCGTCGCGATTCGCAAATCCGATGTCCGCGGACATCATGGAGCGATAGCTCATTACAAGCAGCGACGCGAGAACAAGCAAGATCAGCGTGACGGCTGCCTGGGCTAGTAGGAATACGCTTCTGGTTCGGCCTTCGGTGCGGGTTGGCGATAAGCGGCCACTTCCCTCACGAAGTGCGGACTCCACGGACATCCGCGTTGCCGTCCATCCTGGAACAAGCGTGCATGCCAGCACCGCTAATAGGGCGGCGCCCGCGGCGAAGTAGAAGCTGGCAGGATCCAGCGTCGCCTCCGATAGCCTCGGAATGTCACCTGGAGCCCAGCGGACCAGGAACCGAAGGGCTGCTTCCGCCAATCCCAGACCCGCACCCAGCGCCACAATCGCAACCGCCAGGCCCTCCGCGCCCAATTGAGTCAGAATCTGCCCCCGCCGCGCTCCCAAAGCCATACGCGTAGCGATCTCGGACTGTCGGCTCACCGTTCGCGAGAGCAGAAGATTGCTTGCGCTGATCATCGAAGCAAGCAGCAAAAGCAGCGACGCGCCCAGCATGATCCACAGGTGAAGCCGAGCCGATCCGGTCCAATATTCGACCAATGGCGTCACCACTCCACGCTGCGAACGCGTGTACGCTTCCGGATGGTCTGCCGCGAGTCTCCGGAAGAGCGCGTTCACCTCCGTGGCAACACGCTCACGAGTCACGCCGGGCTTGGTCCGGGCAATGGCCTGTAGGAAGGTGGCGCTCCGGCGATCCACAATCGCCCGCTCCACGCCCAACGGTATCCACAGGCCGGCTCCGCGCGGGAATTCGACCCCCGGCGCCAGCACTCCAATGACGGTGTAGCTTTGCTGGTTTAGCCGTACCGCGCGTCCAATGATGTGCGGGTCCGCGTGAAGTTGATTGCGCCACACGCGATTGGAGACGATCACCACCGGCGCCGCCCCCACACGTTCGTCGGAGCTGGAGAAATCGCGGCCCAATGCGGGAGTCACGCCCAGAACACGAAAGAACTCGTGCGACACCGGTGCGCTCTCTATCTGCACCGGTTCCGAATTGCCGTTTTGAAGCACGCGCGAGTAGCCGTAAAGGGAAGTGGGCATCACCGCCACGGACTCGAAGTCTGGAATGCTCTGCTCGATATCCCGCAGTTCGGGATACGCCAGCTCCTCCACGTGGCTGCCGGCCAGAGGGTCGACCTTCCAGATCACCTGGATCGATTCCTGGTGCGGAAAAGGCAGCGGCCGGAGAAGGACTGCTTCCACCAACGAAAACATCGCCACGCTCATGCCGATTCCAAGCGCCAGGATTGCGGCGGCGGGGCCGTACGCCGCTTTGTTTCGCCGAGTTGTTCGAATCGCCAGGCGTACCTGGCGTATACACCGGTCCAGAATCATCTTTGACAAGACTAGCGGGACTTACGCCGGCAACTCAAGCGGCCGGATGCTGCATCGCCGTAAAAGTTTCCCTCGTGCTAGGGTATTAGTCATTCAACAACCCCAGATCTGGACTCGGAGCCGAGGGAGGTTAAATGACAAGAAGGGCCGTAATTGTTCTCGCTATATTCGTGGGCAGCGCGCTCGTTGCCGCGCCGCCGTCCGACGGCAAACGCTGGTGGTCGTACATCGAGTTTCTCGCCAATGATCAAATGAAAGGCCGCGACACCGGCAGCCCGGAGCACCTCAAAGCCGCGCAATATGTGGCCGAGCAGTTCCGTAACGACGGGTTGACCGCGGCGGGCATCCAGGGTTTCATCCAGCCCGTAAAGTTCAAAGCGTGGAAAATTGTCGAGCCCCAATGCAGTATCGAACTGATTCGGGGAGGAAAACCGGAGCGGCTGACGCTCGGCGAGGACGCATTCATCAGCCGCGGTGTTGAACCCGCAGAATCTGTGGAAGCTCCACTGGTATTTGCGGGCTACGGCCTCACCGTTCCAGAGATGAAGTACGACGATTTTGCCGGACTCGATGTGCGGGGCAAGGTTATCGTAATGCTGGGCGGCGGGCCATCCAATATTCCCGGACCTCTCAAAGCGCACTATCAGAACGGCCTGGAGCGCCGGCGCTTTCTGGCGCGGGCGGGCGTGATCGGCACGGTCACAATTCAAAATCCGAATACCGCCGACGTTCCCTGGAGCCGCACGGCGTTGGCGCGCTTCCAGGAATCCATGGAACTGGCCGATCCCGCGCTCAACCCTCCCGGCAGCCTCAAGATGACCATCACGGTGAATCCCGCGCACGCCGCCCAGTGGCTGGATGGTTCCGGCCATACCGTGGAGGAACTGCTTGCGCTGGCGACTGCCGGAAAGCCTCTTCCGCATTTTCCGCTCGTGCCATCGCTGCGTGCGCATGCGAAGATTCAGACGCGGGAACTGGTCTCACAAAACATCGTTGCCGCGCGGCCCGGCACAGATCCAGCGCTCAAGAGCCAATATGTCGTCCTGTCGGCCCATATCGATCACGTGGGCGTCGGCGAGCCGATTAACGGCGATCGAATCTATAACGGCGCCATGGATAACGCCTCGGGTGTCGCCACGATGCTCGACATCGCGCGAACGCTGCACGACGAGAAAATCCAAACCAAGCGCGCGCTGCTCTTTGTGATCGTGACTGGTGAGGAAAAGGGCTTGCTCGGCTCGCGCTATTTCGCCGCGCATCCCACCGTGCCGACCAAAAGCATGGTAGCCGACCTGAACGCCGATATGTTTCTGCCGTTGTACCCTTTGCATATCGTCACCGTCTACGGACTCAAAGAGTCGGACTTGGGCGACACGCTTCGCAAAGTGGCGCAGTCGCTCGATGTGGAAGTGCAGGACGATCCCGCGCCACAGCGCAATGTGTTCATCCGCAGCGATCAGTACAGTTTCATTCGTGTCGGCGTTCCATCGCTGATGATGGACGACGGGTTTAAGAAAGGTTCGAAAGAAGAAGCAATCGAGAAAGAGTGGCTGAAGACTCGCTACCACGCTCCTTCCGACGATCTGAAGCAACCTGTAGATCTGCAGGCCGCGGCTCAATACAACCGCTTGCTGATGAAGCTGGCTGAAACAGTGGCCGACGATCCCGCCCCGCCGGAGTGGAAGCCGGACAGTTTTTTCCGCCGCTTCGCGAACTAAGAGGCCACCGCCGCGGACCTGAATCGAGGGCCCTCGCGCGCGTGGGAATTCTGGTACGATCAAAACAATGATGCGAAATTGCTGCTTCGATCTCGGCGGAGTCCGTAACCCAACCGCCCCCGCTCCTCGATGATTCCACCCCGAAACTACCCGCCCCGCCGTCCGAGGGTTCGGGAAAACGTAAATGAGGCCATTCGCGTGCGAGAAGTGCGCGCGGTGTTTCCGGACGGGTCCGTCGAGATCATGCCAACGCTCGCTGCGGTGCGCAAGGCGCAGGATATGGGACTCGATCTGATTCTGATTGCTCCCACCGCGGAGCCTCCGGTTGCCAAGGCCATGGATTATGGCCAGTGGCAGTACGAAAACAAGAAGAAGCAGCACGAGGCCAAGAAAAAGCAGCACGTGATCCAGGTGAAGGAAATTAAGTTCCGGCCCAACACCGACGATCACGATTACGAGTTCAAGAAGAATCACGCCGTCCGGTTTCTCGCGGAAGGAAATCGCGTGAAAGCCGTAGTTCAGTTCCGCGGCCGCGAGATCGCGCATGTGGACTTGGGCAAGAAGCTGCTGCTGCGCTTCGCACGTGATCTTGCCACGCACGGCCAGGTGGAAGGCCAGCCGCGGCTTGAGGGCCGCAACGCGCACGTCATTATCAGTCCGGTGAAAGCGGCTGCGCCAGTGAAGGACAAGCCCAAGGAACCGGGGCAAGCTTCACCCCCGCAATAAATTCCTGGGATTTTCTCGAATCCCTGGGCTTCTTAATAGAGCTTCTTAATAAAAAAGATACTTGCGCCACTGATCGTCGCTTTTGGCGAGCAGACGCATCAGATGACGGCTGGTGTGCAGGCTGAAAGGCCGGGGCGCGCGAGCCAGTTTCATGCCGGCTTCTTCGGGAGTGCGGCTGCCTTTGCGATTGTTGCAAGGATGGCAGCAGGCCACTAGGTTTTCCCAGGTGGTTTCGCCGGCGCGCGAACGCGGGACCACGTGATCGAGCGTCAACTCGCCGGACGGCATGGTGCGATGGCAATACTGGCAGGTGTACCGGTCGCGCATCAAAATGTTCTTGCGTGAAAGTGCGCGGGTCTGGTGCGGAATGCGGCGGTATTCGAGTAAGCGAATCACCGAAGGCACACGGATGGAGTGGCGCGGCGAATGGACCTGCGCCTGCGATTCTTCCTCGGCGGAGGCCACTCCCTTCAGCACCAGCACCAGCGCCCGGCGTGCAGCGCAGATGTTAATCGGCTCGTAGCTGGCGTTCAAGACGAGTACAGGTCTATGTAAACGATCGAGGCTAGGCATCTTCGGATCTCCCGGAGAAATTCGAGTCGTGAAATTGCGAATCGGACGGCGCCGGATCGGATACAGCCCGGCGGTCCGCCCTCGCTAGAGTCAGTAAAATCACTTGCCGCGCACCGGCTCGTTGCAACGCCCGCGCGCAGGATGCCGCGGTGGCGCCGGTGGTCATGACATCATCGATCAGCAGGACGCGCTTGCCATCGATGGCGCCGCGCTTGCGAGCCTGGAACGCGCCCGAAACGTTGCGGCGGCGTTTGGCGCTGGTTAATCCAGCTTGCGCCGAGGTGTTCCGCACGCGCCGCAGTGCGTTGACGACGGGCGTATGGATGCGGCGGGAGATTTCGCGCGCCAGCAGTTCCGATTGATTAAATCCGCGCTGCCAGCGTTTACGCCAATGCAGCGGCATAGGAATGATCACGTCGAAGGCTTGATCGCGCGGCAACGCACGGGCGAGCAGCTTGCCCAGCGGTTTGGCTAAGGTGCGGATGCGGCCGTACTTGAACAGATGAATCAGCCCGCGCAGCTCAGCTTCATAAAATCCGAACGAATATGCGGCATCGAAGCCCCGTACGCCACGCCGGCACAGCGCACAGCGGCCTTGATCGTCCAAAGGGAAGCGGCTTAAGAATGGCGAGCGGCACTGAACGCAGAAATATTCCGCCGCCAGCGGCTCCGGTTTAGCAAGGCACGCACGGCACACCGGCACGCGTGAAATTTCGTGGAGCGGTTGTTCGCAGAGGCGGCACTGATCGGGGAAGAGGATGGAAAAAAGCGCAGCGGGGATCGTTCGAACACGCGAAATCGCTAGCTCACCAGAGGTACTTCGTGCGAGCCAACTACTGCTGAAGACGCACCTCCCTAAAACATCCAGTTTACACGATGTCGTAGCGCGGGTGCGCGTCGCCGCTACTGGACGTAAATTTCGACGGTGTTGGCGCTTTCTGTTGCAACCTGGAGCTGAACATTCACCAACTTCGAGCCAGCGAGCTGCTGGGGAATGACCACATTCACCTGGTCCAGGCCGGGGAAATCGCCTTGCGCATTGGCATAGGTCACGGTCGCCGCCACGCCGCCAATGGTGACCGAAACGGCGGAGGGTTCACCCCGAATGCCCGTGCCATAGAGGACCAGGTACGTTGGTGTCGATGGATCGAGCGTAATAGGAACCAGGCTGCATGTGCCATTGCTGCAATTCGCTACCGGCTGCACTACCGAGGTGTTGTTCGCCCCTGCCGCGAGTACTTGGGCGGCCGGAATCTTTCCCGCTGCGTCCACTGTGAATAGACCGGGCGCGATGGTTCCGAGCGTGATTGGAAAAGGAGCGGACGCGCCAAAGCGGTTCGAGATCTGCAAACTGGCCGCGCCTAGAGCAGAAACAGTTGGCACGTAGATGTTCACTTGTCCGGGGCCGGCGTACAAAATGCTGGCCGGATACTGAAAAACGTTTGGGCTTGTGGTGTCCGTGATGGTAACGGCGACGACGGGATCGTTGGAACTGGCCGCGAGATTACTTCCAAACAGGGTCACGTAAGATTCGCCGGGGATGTCTTCGGATACGTACGAGGCGGCGTTGACGACGGCGGAAATGGACGGCGCCGGCCCCATCGCCGGCGGGACGCTATTCAACAGCAGCACGACGTTGGAGCCGGTATCAACCGCGAGGTCCAGCTTCCCATCCCCGTTGAAATCGCCCGCGGCCAGCGCGAACGGCGAGCCTCCGGTAGGGTAGGGACTGCCGGGCGCCGGTGTGAATGCGCCAGTTCCGTCGCCAAGCTCTACAGTGACCGTTCCGAAGCCCGGGTTCACGCCGGCCCAGTCGAGTTTACCGTCGCCATTGAAATCGCCGGTGACAACGTATGCTGGGATCGTAGGTACGTAGGATGTGACGCGATTGAAGGGGACGATTCCAGTGCCCGTCCAATACCAAGTGAATGATCCGTTGAGGAGATCGGACCGGCCTGTTCCCTGGAAATCTCCGCTGGTAACCAGTGCGCTGGACGCGGATGCCGCTCCCAAAACAAGTTGATATGCCTTGGGGAAGCTGCCTGTGCCGTCGCCGGCATAGATGAACAGCGGGCCGCTCTCATCGACTGCGAGATCCAGATTTCCGTCTCCATTGAAATCACCCACGGCGATCGACGACACACTGTTCCCGAACAAAGGCGTTTCGCGCGGCGTTCCGAAACCTCCGCTTCCGTCGCCGAGCCAGATATATGAGAGCGGGTTTATTTGGCTCCACAATATAAGATCCAACTTTTTATCTCCATTAAAATCCCCAACTGCGATGAGGTCGCCGCTGGATTCATAAGAATATTGCGATGGGATGCCAGCGCCCTTGGTGAAGCCGCCTTTGCCGTCTCCCAGCAAAATTTCGGTCTGACCCCCGGTTATGGCCAAGTCAGGATTTCCATCGCCATTGAAGTCGCCGGCCGCGATGGCGGCTGACTGCGGCATCGCTATCGGGCTCGTTGGCGCGGGCGCGAAGCCGCCTTTTCCGTCTCCCAGCAGCAGCGCGAGGGTGCCATCATTGTGGTTCAGCGTGACGACATCTGCGTTTCCATCGCGATTAAAATCCGCAATCGCCATCGTCGTGCTAACCCAATTGAAATTTCCTGTTCCTGATCCGACGGGAAATGTTCCTCCGACAGTAAGCAGGCTCGACTGCGCCGGGGCGAGGTTTGCGAGGAATGCCAGAATCAACGTTGATATCGATGTTAAATATAGGAAATGAATCGAAATTTTAGATTTGGCTGGAGACACCAGGCCATTATATGACGGCCGCCTCACCAATCGGAAAGAATTTGCAGACTCTTGCGATCGAAGAACGCGCCGCTGGCGGATTGGAAATAATGCCGGATATCCTCAGCGCCAATGTTCACCGCGGCGTGATCCCATTCGCATTGCGTGCAATAAGGAGCTCCGGGCGAAGGAGCAGTATCGCCTGAGAACCAGGCCCGCGCTTCGCGATATTTTTCGGAGTTGAACGGATCGTTTCCGTTCCCGTCGAAATTGCCGAAAACCAGATTAATGTCCGGGCGCGGGGAGCCGCAGCAGGGCATAATTCTGCCGGTCGCATCCATCACCATGTTTTTGTAGAGCCAGTGGCAGGTGTGGCCGGAGCTGGGCGCTGAATCGTCGGAGATCGGCGCGGTCCATGCGTTTTCGTATGCCTCGAAGATGGCGCTGGCAGCCACGCTGTCCGGAAACGGATTCCAGTTGGTTTGCGATGGCCGATTCAGTTGCGTAACGCCCACGGCGCCGGCCTTCAGGACCGCTGGCCGAATCTCGGGATCGTCCCAACTCACGTCGAAGGGCTCAACCACGCGAAACACATCGACGCCGATTTTGCGCGCCAGGTCCGCGGCCAGCGGGATCTCGTGAGCATTGTGCTCGAACGCCAGGAAATTCCAAGCGAGCACTGGATATTGTTTGCCCAGTCTGCGCTTCGCGTCCACCAACTTGCGAAGATTCGCCAGAGCCAGCTCCAGGTCGCCATTGCGGCGGAAGCGCTCGTATACGGGCTGCGTGGCGCCATCGATCGAAAGGGCCATGAAGTCGAGCCCGGATTCGACGTAGGCTTCGGCGTCGAAGCGGCGGACGGAGAGCGTGGTTGAAATTGTGGTCCGAACGAGAAACGATTTTGCCACGCGGATGAGTTGCGGCGTGTTGAGATTGAGCAGGGGCTCGCCGTAGTTATAGAAATGCATGGCGACCGCAGAGGGACCGTAGCGCTTCAGGAGCCCCGAAAAACTGGGTTCGGCCATGGTGCCCTTGGGCCAATCGAAAAGCTGCAGAGCTTCACTGTTCGCCGAATGAACGCAGCCTGGACAGCCGAGCTGGCACATGTTGGAGGGGTCGACGACCAGTCCGAAGGGGCGCGAAATGACAGAGGCGCTGCGGGCCAGGAAGTGATAGCGGGCAAGGAGGAGGTTGAGAGTTTTGAGCGTGAGTGCTTCGGCGAGGGGGGTAGGGAAGCGAGTACGTAAACGGTCGCGCAGTGCGGGTTTCGCGCGGTTTACAATCGCAACCGCTTCAGACAATACCCGGCAGCGATCGAGCTCCGCGCTGGCGCGCGAGAGAACGGGTGTAGCTGTTTGAAAAGCGCCGATGAGACGATGGACCACTGTTAGCGCATTATAGGCCAATACGGCGCCGCAAACCCAGTACAATAAAGTTGAAGCGCGAGTTCAATGCAGACCTTCTATATCGAGACCTTCGGGTGCCAGATGAATGCGCACGATTCCGAAAAGGTCATCGGAACCCTATTGTCTCAAGGCTACCGGCAAGTTCCCAAACCGGAGCAGGCCGACCTGGTTCTGTACAACACCTGCAGCATCCGCGATAAGGCCGAACAGAAGGTGTTTCATCGCCTGGATGAGTTCAAGCGGCACGGCAAGGGCAAGGTGTTTGGAGTGCTGGGCTGCGTGGCGCAACAGGAAGGCGAGCGGATTTTCGACCGCGCCCCGCATGTGAGTTTGGTCGCGGGATCGGCCAGCTACGCCAAGCTGCCCGAGATGCTGGTGCAACTCGAAGCCGGCGGGCGCCGCGTGACGGGCCTGAGTCTGGACAACGATCAGGCCTTTGAGACGCCGTTCACCAAGCGCGACAATCCGCATCGTGCATACATCACGATCATCGAAGGGTGTGATAAAGCGTGCGCCTATTGCGTTGTGCCGTTCACGCGCGGGCCCGAGCGCAGCCGCACCAGCGAAAGCGTGTTGAACGAGGCTCGCGAGCTGGCGCGCATGGGCTACGCCGAAATTCAGTTGCTGGGCCAGAACGTGAACAGCTATCGCGATCCTACGCCCGCAGGTTGGGACTTCGCGCGGCTGCTGCGCGCGGTTGGCGAAGTGGAAGGCATCCGGCGCGTGCGATTTACCACCTCGCATCCGCGGGATTTCGTGAAAGAGATTATCGACGCGATTGACGACAACCCGGTGCTCTGCAATCACGTTCATCTGCCGGTGCAGTCGGGATCGTCGAGCGTGCTCGAACGCATGCAGCGCCTCTACACGCGCGACGAATACATGCGGCGCATTGATTGGATGAAGCGGGCGCGCCGCGACATCGCGATCACTACCGACATTATCGTGGGTTTTCCGGGGGAAACCGAAGCCGATTTCGAACAGACGCTCGATCTGCTGGATGAGGTGGAATACGATTCGCTGTTCGGCTTCAAATACTCGCGGCGTCCGAATACGTCGGCGCTGGAACTAGGCGATCACCTTCCGGAAGAAGAAAAAAGCCGGCGTCTCGCGATCGTTCAGGAAAAACAGCGCGCTATTCAGATGCGGCGCAATTCGCAAGCGGTGGGCACTATCGAAGAGGCCTTCGTGGAGGGTTATAATCAGGCCACGGGACAGTGGATTGGACGTACCACGCAAAACCGCACGCTCAATTTTGTTCATCCCCAGCATGCGGGGCCGCGTGAAGACGGAACGCTCTCGGGTGCAAACTTGGCCGGAACGTCGTGGAACGTGCGCGTGACTCGTGCGGGTCCGAATTCTTTAGCGGGCGAGGCGGTGATTTGAGCATGGACAACAAGGGGGAGCCTATGGAAGTCGAAATGAAAATCCGCGGATTGATGATGGATCCCGTCACCAACATGCCAATCGTAGTCTTGAAGGATATAAACGGGAACACCATCCTGCCAATCTGGGTAGGGATCTACGAGGCGAACGCCATCGCTCTCGAGATCGAAAAGGTTTCGACGCCGCGCCCCATGACGCATGACCTGATTAAGACACTGCTGCTCGGCCTGGGCACGGGTATTCGCAAGGTTGTGGTGAGCGAGCTCAAGGACGATACCTTCTACGCGGTGATCTGGCTCGATAAAGATGGCGAGCTGATCAGCGTGGATTCGCGGCCCAGCGATGCGCTGGCATTGGCCTTGCGCCTGGATTGCCCCATCTACGTCGACGAAGCGGTGTTGAAGAGCTCCAAGCGCTCCAACGCTGCCAGCGACAAGGCCAACGAGGAAGAGCAGCGGCGCTGGCTCGAGAGCCTGGACGACGAGGATCTCGGCCGCTATAAGATGTGACCGCGATTGAACGGCTGGAAAAGCTGGCGGCCGCGGGGATTCAAATCATCCCTGCCGAGATCACGTCCCACTTCATTCTAGAGCGCGATGGCTTCGTCGCCTTCGTGGAACGCCGTGAAGGCACCGACGACGCATTCGGGAATATCGGCGCCCCCGGGTTGATGACCGAGCGAGGTTTTGCCGCTTTGATCTGGCGCGGGACTCAGCCGTTCTTCGCCGGTAAAGGCTTCGAGCAGCCGGCGTCCGAAGAACAAGTGCAGAAGATCCGAGCCTTCGCTTCGGCTCTCGAAAGCGCTCTTCAGCTCAGTTAGCTATTCCTTTGCGGTAGCGCGGTGGTGGCGCGGCGCCGGCTCGTTCTTGCCGGTCCATCCGTGGAGCTTGTCTTTGTCCACGTTGAAAACCACCATAAACGGGCTCGCCGTGTAGCTCTCCGGCACGCCTTCGAACGTTAGCTCGGTGCCTTCATCGACTTTGCCGGGCAGCGGCATCTCGAACTTCAAGGTCGCATCCGCCATAGTCGTGTTGTTGCTCTTGTCCTCCATCGCCAGCAGGATGGTCTTCGGTCTCGCGGCAGGTTCGAGCTTGATCACGCGCCCCTTCAGCGTAGGCACTTCGGTGCCCTTCATGTTCATGTCGAAATACATTTCGCCCATCGGGCCGGTCAGCGCCATTTTCAGGTTGGCCCACAGCGCTTCGGAGGGATGAGTCTTGTTGTAATCCTCTTCGCTCTGCAACTGCTGCTGGGCGATCTGTTGCGCGTTTTCGATCTTAAAGCCCGCCGGCGGATTCGGATTGGCCTTCGCTAAAGCCAGCAGGTCGTTGAACTTGTCATCACTGCCGTGGAAGCTCTTGTACTGCTTCTCCAGATAGCCCATGGTGGTCTGCTGGGCGGCAGGGGTTAAAGCTCCTTTGCCCTGCAGAGTCGCCGCGCGCGCGAAGTAGAACATGGCCGCCGGCAACTGGTCCACTTTCTTCTGCGACGCGATCACGGTGCCCATCTGGTAATCGAGCGTGGCGTCGTTGGGATCCATCATCATGGCCTTTTGCAACTGCATCTCTGCGTCGTCCCAATTCTTGCGCTGCATGGCGATAAAGCCGAGATTCTTGTAAGCCAGCAGCTCGAGCGTGGGCTTGAGCGCATTCCATTTGTCCGCGGGGACATTGGGCGGCGGCGTGTCGATGTTGGCCAGAATCGCCTTGGCGGCCATTTCGCCGTCGCTCAGCGTCTCCGGCGACTGATTCTGTCCGTACAGCGCCTGCGTGTAAAGCATGATGTAATACAGCGCCGTGAAGTCCTTGGGATCTTTCATCAGGATCTTCTTGGCTTCGTCCACGGCCTCCTTTGGCTGGTTGAGCGCCGCGTAGGTGGTCAGGAAGATGGTCTCGCGTTCGTCTTCCCAATCGGTCTTGGGGTAGTTCTTTTCCCATTGCTCCAGCTTTTGAAGCCTGGTCTTGGGGTCGGTGTCTTTTCCGATCGCGACGTAGAGGTCATACTCCGCCCGATCTTTCCAGTTCTTCTGCGGTTTTTGAGACGATGGTGCGGCGGCCTGTCCGAACATCAGCGCAGGCGCTAGTCCCACAACTCCAGTCAAAACGATCGCGAGCAAATATTTTGATGATTGAACCGACACGAGCCGCCTCCCAAAGTATCCTGTTTTCATTGGCCATGGACCAGCAGAAACTGGACCGCTAGCCACGGCACAGCTCCTCAACCTGGAGTTCGTGCAATTGCGGAGTATATCTGAATCCGAACCAATTGCGCAACTTTCCCCGCAGCTATAGATGCTCCAGAAGGTTCGAATGTTCCCTCCTGTTACAACAACCGTACATCGCTCTCCACATTGCCTGCCCGGTATCGCCTATAAGTAGAGTAAAGCGATTCTAGCACGCATGAGTACCCGGCGAACCATGTCCGGCGGCTGGGCACGCCGCCAAAACCTGCCCAAAGGCCCCAACGGCCGCCATCTGTGCCGCTGGTGCAACCTGGAAGTTCCCAAAGGGCGGATCACTTTTTGTTCCGATTGGTGCGTCGAGGAATGGCGTTTGCGGACCGATCCGGGCTACCTTCGCGAGAAAGTGCTCGGGCGCGACCGCGGCATTTGCGCCGTTTGCGGAATCGACTGTCTGGACGCCGAGCGCCGGATCGAGCGGCTGCGTGGCGCAGCGCGGTTGAAAGCGCGGCTCGAATGGGGTCTTGGTACCGGACCTCGGAAAAGTCTCTGGGATGCCGATCACATCGTTCCGGTGGTGGAGGGCGGGGGTGAATGCGATCTCGCGAACATCCGCACGCTGTGCCTGAAATGCCACCGTGCAGTTACGGCCGGCCTTCGCAGGCGCCGGCGCGGCATCACCGCCGATGCAGCAGGGGCTTCAGATACCGCATAACCGTAGTGGCTACGATCTCGTTCCCCTCGGCCGTGGGATGAATTCCGTCCTGCTGCATGAGTCCTGGGCGGAATACAACATCGGATAAGAGAAACGGAATTCGCGGCACGCTGTATTTTTTCGCCAAATCGACGTAGATCTGGCCGAATCGTGTGATGTACTCGCCCCCATAGTTGGGCGGCAAGGTCAGGCCCGCCAGGAGAATTCGCGAGCCGGCTGCTTCGAGCTGTTGAATGATCCGCCCAAGATTGGCTTGCGTTGTCGCGATCGGCAGACCGCGCAGACCGTCGTTGCCGCCAAACTCGACGATCGTGATGCGCGGTTTATATGCCAAAACCTCGTTGAGGCGATACAGGCCGTCAGTGGTCGTGTTGCCGCTGACGCCTTCGTTTACGACGCGCCAATGCAGTCCGGCGGCGTTCAAATCCTTTTGCAAAAAATCGGGGTAGCTTTTGCCGGGTTCTGCGCCATAACCGGCACTGAGACTATCGCCGAACGCCACGATCACGGGCCACGTATCCATAGCTGTGGAGGGCGGAGGCGTGGCGCGCCCAAATTGCGCTAAACCCAGCGCTGCGACCAGACATCCAACGGGAAGAAACCGAAAGAACAACATGAATTTCACCCAATGCAATAATAGGAAATTGGAAGCCGATCCGATTCAAGTTGCCACTCGCCCGCCTGCCATCCAAGTTTCCAATCTCACCAAAAGCATACCAACCGCGACGCATCGCGTCGACATCCTGCGCGGCATCGACCTGGAAATTCAACCGGGCGAGTTCGTCGCAATCATGGGGCCGTCCGGAAGCGGAAAAAGCACGTTGCTGGGTTTGTTGGCTGGTCTTGACACGCCGACCTCGGGGCGCATCGTTCTGGATGGCGAAGACATCACGGGCCTGGATGAGGACCGCATGGCCCTGCTGCGCGGGCGAAAAGTTGGCTTCGTTTTTCAGTCTTATCATCTGCTGCCCACGCTCACGGCGGAAGAGAACGTTCTTCTGCCGTATGAGCTGACCGGCGGCAACGGGATCAATGGCCCCAAGCGCGCGCGGGAGTTGCTCGAGAGCGTCGGCCTGCTCGACCGGCGCGATCATTATCCTATTCAGCTTTCGGGTGGTGAGCAGCAGCGCGTTGCTCTGGCGCGTGCATTTATGGTCCGTCCGCCTATCCTGCTGGCCGACGAGCCGACCGGCAACCTGGACACGCAAAACGGCCAGCACGTACTTGAACTCCTGTTCTCGCTCAATCAGCGCGAGGGCACTACGCTGGTGATGGTCACGCACGATGCGGCGCTCTCCAGCCGAGCCTCGCGGCGCATTACGTTGCGGGACGGGCGCATGGTAAGCGACGAGCGAGCAGTTTGAGGTAAGCCCTGAGGTAAACATGGCTCGATTCTCCTGGACCACCGCCTGCAAAATCGCCTGGCGCGAGTCGCGTTCCTCGGCCTACAAGTTTCTGTTCGTGATTTTGGCCGTGGCCGTGGGTGTCGGATCACTGACCGGTGTCCGGGGATTTAGCCGCGCTTTCCATGACATGCTGCTGAGCCAGGCCCGCACGCTCATGGCGGCCGATCTTTCGCTTCGGGTTTTTGAACTGCCCACGCCGCAGCAGACCGCAGCCATGGATGCTCTGGCCAAATCCGGCGTGGATCGAACTTTGATTACCGAGACCGTGACAATGGCGGCCGCGGATGCATCGAAACCGCCGATGCTGGTGTCGGTGAAAGCGGTCGATCCCGCGAAATATCCTTTCTACGGCCAAATCGGTTTGTCGCCGCCCGCTCCGCTTTCAAAGGCGCTCACCGCGGACTCTGTTGCCGTTTCCGACGACGTGCTGCTGCGGCTCAACCTGAAGGTCGGCGACAGCATCCGGCTGGGCGGCCAACCGTTCCGGATCGCCGGTGAAGTAACGTATGAGCCGGATCGCATGCTTGGCAGCCTGAATGTCGGGCCGCGCATCATGATGACTCGCGCCGGGCTCGATCGCACGGGTTTGATCCTTCCAGGGAGCCGCGCGGCCGAGCGATATTTGTTCCGCCTCTCAGCCCACTCGCCCGATATTGAACAGACGCGCATGCTTCTGCGGTCGGCCTTCCCCAATGCGCTCATCGCCGATTTTCGCGAATCGCATCCCATCGTCACACAAGCCTTGAATCGTTCCACGACGTTCTTGAGCCTGGTGAGCCTGATTACGCTGATTATCGGCGCGATTGGGGTCGGCACCGCGATGCGCGCGCACATCCAGCAGCGCATGGACACGATCGCGATCATGAAGTGCATCGGCGCGCGATCGCGCCACGTGTTGCGAATCTACTTGCTGCAGACGATCGCGCTCGGCCTGGCGGGCGGCGTTCTCGGCGTGGCGTTCGGACTCGTCGTCCAGCGCGTTTTCCCGGCGTATCTGGCGCACTATTTCCAACTCGAGCCCAATGTACATTGGGATTTCACGACGGCCGCGCAAGGTATCGCGATCGCGGTGCTCGCGTCCCTGTTATTCACTTTGCCGCCGTTGATCGGCATCCGGCGCATTCGCCCCAGCCTGATTCTGCGGCGCGAGATGGAAGAAACCAAGCCGAATTGGCGCACCAGGCTCGCGCAAGCGCGCGCGTCGATTGCCGCCGGAGCGATCATCCTCATCGGATTCGCGGGTATCGCAATGTCGTTCGCCACCGGCACGCCGCGCGATATCTGGAAAACCGGCGCATACTTCTCCGGTGCGGTCATCATCAGCTTCGCCGCGCTGTCGGCGGTGGCATGGCTGATGCTGCGTCTATTGAAAGCTGCCAGCCGCGCCAAGCTGCCTGCTTCGGTTCGTCATGGTATCGCGAATTTATATCGGCCCGGCGCACACGCACAGTCGGTGGTTGTGGCGCTCGGCGTCGGCGTGATGTTCACGCTGACGGTCTATTTGATCCAGCATGGGCTCATTGCCGAAATGATCCGGAACTCGCCGCCGGGCATGCCCAACGTATTCCTCATCGACATCGCTCCGAAGGATCGAGATGCAGTCCTCGATCTGGTGAAACGGCAGCGTGGGGTCAGCGCCGCGCCCGAGATCATTGGAACGGTGGCCGCGAGAATTCTGAGCATTGACGGACAACCGGTGGATGAAATGGACCTGAGAGGATTTGCCCGCCGTTACCGGTCGCCGCGTTCGGTTACTTCCGCGGGCGCCATGCCGGATTACGTCGACCTGGTGCGCGGCCAGTGGTGGGATGCCAGGGCATCGACTCCACAGGTATGCGTCGACGACGAGAGCGCGCGAATATTGCATCTCGAGCCTGGATCGGAAATGGTGTGGACCATCTCGGGCAGGGAAGTGCAAACGCGCGTCGCCTGCATCGAAAACATCGATTCGGTTCATCTTTGGAGCCGCGTCGAATTCATTTTCAACTCGAGTGCACTCGCTGGGTTTCCGATTGTCTACTACAGCAGCCTGCGCGCCCAGCCGTCCGATGTTCCTGCCCTGCAGGAAGCCTTGTACCGGCATTTTCCAACCGTAACCGTGGTCAATGTCGCCGACGTGCTGCAGATCATCCAGGGTGTGGTGGATCGCGTCTCTCAGGTGGTCCGATTTATTTCGATGTTCGCGATTTTGGCGGGCGCGGTGATTCTGTCCTCGAGCGTTGCGGGCACGCGCTTCCGCCGCATGCGCGAGGTCGTGATTCTCAAGACGCTGGGCGCCACTCGCTGGCGCGTCAGCCGCATTTTCTCGGTGGAATTTCTGGTGCTCGGCGCCGTGGCCGGCTTGATGGGTAGCTTGCTCGCCGGCGAATTCGCGCACCTGCTGCTCAAGCGTTTCCTCGATGCACAGACCCCGATTCCGATCGTCCCGGTGCTGATCTCGGTAGCCGCCACCGCGTTCATCGCGAACGCGGCCGGTTGGATGGCCAGCTTCCCGATTCTCGGCCAGAAACCGCTCGAGATTCTGCGCGAGGAATAGCCCTAATTTCCGCTCTGCACCGTGATGTACGCGTTTGCGGGCGACGCCACTCCGCCCACCGTGATCACTAAGGGCTGATTTCCACTGGGAATATTTGCTGGCACCTGCAGGTTCACCTGGTAAAGTCCAGCGAACTGCGAAACGCCCACGTACAAAATATCGCTAGCCGCCAACGTCTGATTTCCGAGCTGAATCGTCACCGGTGCGGTGACCGACCCGATGCCGCTCGGCAACACGCCCGCGGGGAACGAGGGATTCGTGGCGCCAAAGCCCGTTGCAAAGAGCGTGATATAGTCGCCCGCCTTCGCCGGAGTAAAGGTCGCACCGGCAATCAAGCCTGGCGCGCCGATATAGGCGCCGGTGAGCGAATTGACCGCGGCAATCGGATTCACTCCGTTCGTGTTCGTGACGAAATAGAAGAACTCGGGAGCTGTGGCTTGCGTTGCGATGTTCACAGGAGTGCTCGCCGCCGCCTGCGGTGTATCGCAATCCCGAATCACCTGGACTGCAACGTTCGCCGACGTAATGGTGGGTACCTGTACGTTGATCTGCGTCGGGAACAGCGTGAAAATGGGCGCGCGGATGTTACCGAACTCCACGCAAACACCGGCCACATTGGTCTGAAGCTGTCCGTTTACCAAGATGCCTGCGACCGCGGTTCCGGCTGGAGCGAAGTTGCTGCCGAAAATGGTGACGATCGCGCTCGGTGAAACTACGTTGACGGCTGGAACGCTCAACCCGGCGCTAACGATCCCGTTCATGAGAATCGATGGTGTGTTCGAAGGCATCGCTGTGATCGAGAACGTCAGGTTGGGAAGCGCGTAGGAGACGGCCGTAATTGTGATCGGGCCGGGCGTCGCGCCGAGCATGACAGAGAGGCTCACCGTACCGTCATTGAGCGTGAGGGCGGGTGAGGGCGTGAGTATTGCCGCTCCCTCCGGACTGACCGTGAAGCTTACCAAGACGCCCGGAACCCCTGCGCCCGTGCCGTCGGCTATTTTCAAAACGATGGGAACGGGCAGAACGGACCCCACGGTCCCGCTTTGATCGTTCCCGCTGACGATGGTCATGCTGGCGGGTTTGTCTACAACCGGGGTCAGTTCCCGCACGCGATCGTTGAACGAATCGGTCACGTAGACATTTCCGGCTCGATCCAACCCGACGCTCCAGGGATCGAGCGACGCTGCTGCCGCCGGACCACCATCTCCGCTGGCGGGTGTCATGGTTCCATCGCCCGCGATGGTGCTAATTAAGCCCTGCGCCGTCACTCGGCGCACGACGTGATTTCCTTCGTCGGCGATGAACAAATTACCCGCTTGATCGACGGCTACACCCGTGGGACCGTTCAGTTCTGCTGCTGTTGCCGCGGCGCCGTCGCCGGAGTAGCCGAGCGTACCGCTTCCCGCAACGGTCGTAATGATGCCGCTGGGCGTAATCTCCCGGATCCGATTGTTCCCCAGATCGGCCACAAAAACGTCGCCCGCGCCGTCGAGGGCCACGTCAAACGGGGTCATGCCGGCTTTGGTCGCTAATCCACCGTCTCCGGAAAACGTTGGTTTGCCGTTTCCGGCGAAAGTATGGATGTTGCCTTGCGTGTCGATCTGGCGGACAACAAAATTTCCGGCATCGGCGAAATAGATGTTGCCTGCGGCGTCAACCGCGATGCCCTCCGGGATGCTGATCGCTGCGCCTCCTGCCGGTCCGCCGTCCCCACTGTATCCGTCGGGCCCGCTGCCCGCGATGATGGAGGTCGTGCCATCGGGCTCGATCTTCAGTACGTGGGGATTTTCACTGGGATATTCAGCCTCTTCGTCCGTTACATAGAAGTTTCCGGCCTGGTCCGCCGCCACGCCGTACGGCTCTCCAAGGACCTGGCCGAACGAATTAATGTTGCCGCCGCTGAGAAAGCGGCGCGCCTCATTGTTCCCCGTGTCCGCCACCAAGATATCGCCCGCGTTATCTAACGCGATCCCCTCAGGAAAATTGAGAAAGGCCGAGGTTGCCGGCCCGTTGTCTCGAATACTGGCGCCGGCAACCGTCGTGATGATGGTGTTCGCAACCTTGCGGATCCGCGCATTCGTGCTGTCGGCGAAGAAGAGTTGTCCCGATTGATAAGCTAACCCGGCAGGCGAGCCGAGTTCCGCCGCGGTGGCAACGCCGCCATCGCCCTGAAAACCGATTTGGCCATTTCCCGCGACGGTATAAATTAATCCAGTCGAGAGGTCCACCCGCCGGACCACGGTGTTGTCTCCGTTGTCGTCGGAAAGATATAAATTGCCGGAATTATCGAGTGTTACGCCGTCTGGAAGCATCACCGTGATGGTTGCCAGGACACCGTCCTGGATAGCGCCGTATTGGACGCCGCCGGCGATCGTAGTAATCATGCCTGTGGTGTCGATTTTTCGGATCGCGCCGTTATAATAGTCAGCCAAGTAGATGTTGCCCGCCTGATCGACGGTTAGATCCGTAACGAAATCGATGGTCGCGTTCAAGGCGGGTCCGTTGTCGCCAGAGTAACTCGGCTGCCCCGTGCCCGCGATCGTCGTAATAATGCCATTGGTATCCACCTTACGAATGCGATAATTGTAGCCATCCGCGATGTAAAGATTGCCCTGGCTGTCGACTGCTACCGCCGTCGGATCGATTTGAGCTGAGGCTGCCGGGCCGTTGTCGCCCGCGAACGCTGGATTTCCATTGCCTGCGATCGTATTGATGGTCCCATCTACTGAAATACGCCGAATTACCGCGTTGCCCTGATCGGCAACATACATGTTGCCTTTCGAATCCAGGGCCAAGCCGACCGGAAAATCAAGCTCGGCCGACATTGCAGGTCCGCGGTCGCCGGTGTACCCGGGAAGACCCGTTCCGGCGTACGTGCTGATAATTCCATTCGCATCCACTTTGCGGATCCGATTGTCGGCCTCATCTGCGATGTAAATGTTCCCGCTGGAATCGGCCACTACAGCGATCGGAACCCGCAGAGGGGAGGCTGTGGCGCTGGCGCCCTCCAACACGCGTGTGGTTCCCGCGATGGTGCTGATGGTATAGGGTTGAGCGCCTGCATTCCAAGACAGGCAGATCCACGCAAGGAGTAAAGCGGCAGCAGTTCGCATGTAAATAGCGGCAATTCTATCACACGCGGAACGATTGGAGTTTTAATATCGCATTACTTGCGGGACTTACTCTTTCCAGGCTCCCAACAATCGCCGTAATAAAATCATTTGACCGAGATGATACGAATTATGATCGGCCACCAGCAGCGCCTCGCGCAAAATAGTCTGCCCGGTGCCGTGCGGAATCCGCGCAAATAGGTCCGTGTTTTTGTCTCCCACCAGCTTCGCCATGGCCTTCAGGTCCGCGCGGAAACTGCGCAGGCTGTTATTCCACGATGCGGCCGCGGGAGGCGCTTCCGTCTTTGGCCAATAACCCTCCGGCCAGGCCGGCGACTTGTGCTTGGCGTCGCGGCTGAACTCCAGAATGTCCCATTGCGCCAGGCGCATATGTTCCAGCAACTGCCATCCGGTATAAGGCGCGCCTGCTGGTTTCGCTCCGCGCAATCGCGAAGGGAAGTCCGCCACCACGGTGTCGAAATCCGCATGTGCGTTGTGCCCCCGCAATAAATCCAAAAGATGCTGCCGTAAAGCCTCCGATTCCGTCATGATCCAGGGAAACACACCCCCGCGGGAATTTCAAGACGTCTGTCGCGTGCAAACGGTGTTCGGTAGAATCAATTCTGCATGGCCGCAACTGCGGACGTTGTCATTATCGGCGCCGGTATCGTGGGCTCCAGCATCGCGTTCCATCTCACCGAAGCCGGTCTGCGTAACGTGATCGTGGTGGAGCGGGAAACCCGCCAGGGTCTCGGGTCCACTGGCAAGAGCATGGGCGGGGTGCGCGCACAGTTTGCCACCGACGTGAACGTACGGATGTCGGTGTACTCGATTCCGTTCTTGGCGCGCTTTGAAGAGGCTACCGGCCATCCGTCCGGCTACAAGCCGCACGGGTATCTGTTCATGGCAACGAATGACTGGCACATGCAGTATTTGCGCAAGAATCACACGCGCCAGAAATCGCAGGGCTTGAAGAACGCCGAGATCCTGTCAGCGGATGATATTCGCAAAGTCTTGCCGCAGCTTCGATCGGATGATATTGTCGGCGGCAGCTTCTGTCCAACCGATGGGTTTGTCGATCCGGAGAGCGTCATGACCGGATTCATGGCGCGAGCCGTCGAACGCGGCGTCACGCTGTGGCGCGGTACGGAGGTGACGGGGATCTACGCCGATCATGGCAAAGTTTCGGGCGTGCTCACTAGCAAAGGCGGCATTTCGGCTCCGATCATCGTGAATGCTGCGGGACCCTGGGCCGTCGCCATTGCGCGCATGGCCGGCGCGGAATTGCCGATCGAACCGCTGCGCCGCATGCTGGTCCCTACCGAACCTTTTCCTGGGCTGCCGGAAAGGCTGCCGATGATGATCGACATGTCGAGCGGGTGGCACTTCCGGCAGGAGGGCCTCGGGCTATTGATGGCTTGGGCACACCCCAATGAACAACCAGGATTCCGCACGGAGTTCGATCCCGAATACCTGGAAAAAATTCTCACCCACGCGGCCGCTCGCGTCCCCGATTTCGCGAATCTGGCGGTGAATCCGCGCCGCTGCTGGGCGGGATTGTATTCCATGTCGCCCGATCACCACGCCATTTTGGGACCCGCGCCCGAAGTCAGCGGTCTTTATTTCGCCAACGGCTTTAGCGGCCATGGTGTTATGCATTCGCCCGCCACCGGCCGCATCCTGGCGGACCTGATCGTGCATGGCCAAACGCACATCATTGATGCCCAGGATCTCAACGTCCAGCGCTTTGCCGAAGGCCGCGCGATTGAGGAGACCGCGATTCTGTAGCCCGAAAAAGTTTGGAAAACTCCGGAACAAATCCAGATCTCTCTCGTCTATCCCCTCATGAAACTTGTCATCCTGGGGTTGTTTGCAATGCTGATGCTGGCCGCGTCCAGCACGTTGGCGCATCGCGAGGTTTCTGGGGCTTGGCGCTCCCAGCGCGATGCAGCACGACAGGTACGGGCACAGACGCGCCAGCTTCGCCAAGATTTGCGCGCCCAGCAGCGAGAAATTCGCGAAGAGACGCGGCGCGTACACGAAGAGATCCGCCAGCAAATGCGCGATTTGCACCGCGATCTGCACAATGTGTACTAGCGTTTCTCCCGCTCGTACATCACCTTTCCGCCTACGATCGTGTAGTCCACTTTCGCCGATTGAATCTCGCTTTCAGGAACCGTTAAAATGTCTTTCGAAAGAACCGTCACGTCCGCCAGCTTGCCCACCTTCAGCGATCCCTTGATTTCCTCCTGAAACGCCGCATATGCATTGTTGATGGTGTAGGAGCGCAGCGCTTCCATCCGGCTCATGCGCTGATCCGGAAAAAACAACGTCCCATCCTTCAACCGGCGGCTGACCGACGCGTAATAACACTTGATCGGGTCCACATCTTCCACTGGCGTGTCAGTGCCGTTGCCGATCACCGCGCCCGATTTCATCAGCTTCTGCCAGACGTACGCGCCGGCTTGTGCGCGCCGGTACCCCAGCCGCGCGATCACGAACGGACCATCGGATGTGCAATGAATCCCCTGCATCGCCGCAATCACGCCCAACTGGCCGAAGCGCGGGATGTCAGCCGGATCCACCTGCTGCGCGTGCTCGATCCGCCAGCGCAGATTTTTCTTGTCCGGATGCTCGCGAAAAACCGACTCGTATATATTCAGCACCTCGCGATTGGCGCGATCGCCGATCGCATGCGTGCAGAGCTGAAAGCCGTTGTCGATGGCGAGCTCGGCGGTCTTGTGAATGTACGACACTTGCTCAACATGGATGCCGCTTCGGTTGGGCGCACCAGGCGGAAGGTCGGAATACGGCGCCAGCAGCCATGCCCCGCGCGATCCCAATGCGCCATCCATGTATTCCTTGATGGCGCGCACCGTCAGATGGTCGTCGCCCGCGCCAAGGATGAAATAGCGGCGCAGCTTGGCGGCTAGTTCGCTCTGCGGAGCCCGCAGCATCACCCACAAGCGAAGCCCGAGTTCGCCGTTTTCCACCATTTTCCGGAACAAATCCACAGTTGTGAAAGGCGATCCGGCGTCCTCAAACGTGGTGATCCCTTTCGACAGACAGTCGCGCTCGGCGAGCCGGATCTCGCGCCGCAGTTCCGCGTCCTGCTCCGCCGGCGGGCGATGGGCTGCATAGGCATCAACAACACGATCCATCAGATCCTGCGCGCGCTCGTTCAGCAGCCCCGTGAGATTGCCTTGCGCGTCGTGCAAAATCTCGCCGCCGGGGGGATCGGGTGTGTTGCGATCGATTCCAGCTTGGCGCAACGCCTCGGCATTGGCGAAACCGGCGTGGCCGCTCGCATGCGTGAGCCATACCGGATTGTGGGGTGAAATGCGGCTCAAACTTGCGTTCACCGGAAATCCCTGGACATTCGGTTCCGGCAGCCGATCCCATTTGGCCTGATGGAAACCGCTTCCCAGAATCCAAGCTCCGGGTTTCGCTTCGCGCACGGCGGCCGCCACCATCGCGACAATTGCGTCCCAGTTCTTCGCGTCGCGCAAATCGAGCATGGTCTTCGATTCGCCGAGCGCCGTGAAATGCCCATGCCCTTCGATGAACCCGGGTGTGGCGAGGCGTCCCTTGAGATCGATTACGCGAGTGTGCGGACCGATCAATGCTGCGACAGACTCGTTCGTGCCGATCGCGACAATCCTTCCACCGCGCGCCGCGAGCGCTTGAGTTTGAGGTGCGCTCTGCTCCAGGGTCACGATCTTGCCGTTGCGTAAAACCAGATCGGCTGGCTGCGCCGCTGCAATTCCGGCGCTCGCTGCCGCAAGCGCGATCCACCAGCAATTCCGCTGCAATGCTTCTACAATCATAGGGACGGTCCTCCCCCGAGTTTCGCGTATCATGGGGCGTAATCCAAATGTCGTTCCAAAACGGCGGGTCCTGCGGCCGTTCATCCGCGCCGTGCGCCGAGCCACAAGCCGGGGGCCTTCCTGCCGGATCTGCGGTTCCCGAGACGTTCGCCGCTCACTCCGGCGCAACTTCCTGGACGTCGTCTTAGCCTGCTTATTCTTTGCGCCGTATCGCTGCCGGTTGTGCAGGCACCGTTTTTACCGCTTTTGGCGGCCTTTCCAGAAAACGGCGGAACCGCCGCGCGCCCCGCTTCTCATGATGCCGCGCCAGGTATTTGCGATCGAAGCAACGGATTCTCGGACGCTCGAACCGGAAGCTCTTCCTACGCCACCGGAGCGCGTGGCCCCGCGTCTTGTGGAACCTTCGCCGCCTGCCGCCAAAGCAGTGCCTTTCGCGCGCCCGCGATCCATTCTGATTCTGGAAGGCGACCTGTCTATCCGCAAATTGCTTCGGCGCTTGCTCGACCGCCGGGGCCACTTCATCCACGAGATGCTCGAACCCTCCGCCCTCCCGGGCGAGCTGCGCGGGCGCCACGTGGATTTGTTGATTGCCGATGCTGCACTCCTGGGACCGGATCCTGGTAGTCACGTTCTGGCGGTCAGCAGCGCTCATCCCGATCTCAAGGTTCTTGCGCTTTCTTCTGAGCCGCTGGACGCACGGGAATGGCCCGAGCGCTGCGTGGCGCTAGTGAAGCCGTTTTCATTGGACCGCTTTCTCGAGACCGTCGAACGTTTGTTCGAATTCAAGTCTGCGTCCGGCGAATAAGACGCCGCGTTATCCTGTGGCTGTGAGGGACCGTACCTCTTCCGTGGGTCTGCTCCGCCGTGCGCTTCCTTTTCTTGCCATTGCGATCCTTGTCGGTGTGATTTATGACGGAGGTATTTTTTACGGCCGATGGCGGCAGGCTCGCGACGAGCAAGAGGCCGAGACCCAGAGGGAAGGGCAAGAGGCTCGCCGCTTGTTAGATCAACTGGGAGGCGATCGATTGAAGATCCTCGGCTTTTACGCCAGCCCCGTCAGAATACGCCGCAGCCAAAGCGCCAGTATTTGTTATGGAGTGAATGCCGCGCAAAGCGTGCGTATCGACCCGCCGGTGGAGCAGCTTCATCCCGCCTACAGCCATTGCTTCCAAGTGAAACCGAACCACGATACCGAATACAAGCTCACGGTGGCGGATTCCGCAGGCCACACGTTGACGCAGGCACTGCGGATTCAAGTGATGCCGTAAAGCTGGCGACTAGAATAAAAGTTGCTCTCCCCCGCGCGCCAGGTTGCCTTCGACATTCTCAAGAAAGTGCAGGAAGGCGGCTATGCTTCCGATCTCCTTCTGCAGCGCACCCGCGAACTTGATTCGCGCGACGCCGGACTGGCTTCAGAAATCGTTTTCGGGTGCCTCCGATTTCAGGCTCAGCTCGATTACCTCATTGCGCGCCGCACCACCCACCCGCCCGATGCTGAAGTCCGAATCGCTCTGCGCATGGGCATCTACCAACTGCGCTACCTCGACCGCATCCCGCCTCACGCCGCGGCTGGCGAAAGCGTGGAGCTGGTCAAGCGCGCCCGTAAAGGTGCGGCTGCCGGATTCGTGAACGCGATCCTGAGAAGGACCGATCGTCAACCGGTAGCTTGGCCCGATCGAGCCACTGCGCTGTCGATGCCCGGGTGGCTACTTGACCGGTGGGATGCGCAATTCGGCCGCGAGACAACGGACCAGATCGCTGCCGCGTTTCTCCAGCCGCCGGAAACGTTCATCGCGAGCACCGGCCGCATTCAGGATATCGGCGCGCAGTCCATCGTGCCGCTGCTCGACCTGCATCCCGGCCTCACGTTCCTCGATCTCTGCGCCGCGCCGGGCAACAAAACCGCGCAAGCGATCGAGCAGGGAGTCAGCGCCGTCGCGTGTGACATTCACTGGCATCGTTTAAGACAGATGCGCGATCTCAACTGCGCGCGCGTGGTGCTGGATGGCACGAAACCCCTGCCCTTCCGCACCAACTTCGACCGGATTCTCGTCGACGCGCCCTGCTCCGGAACCGGCACGCTCGGGCGCAATCCCGAAATCAAGTGGCGTCTGAAGCCGTCCGATTTGGCGGAGCTGCACGTCAAGCAGGTGGCGCTGGTTCGCCAGGCAAGGGAGCACCTCTGCCCTGGCGGCCGGTTGATCTATTCCACCTGCTCGCTCGAAAAAGAAGAGAATGACCTCGTGATTCGGGAAATTCCCGGCGCTTGGCAGACCACGCAGCGCCTCCCAGGACGCGAGACCGGCGACGGATTTTTCACCGCCGCGCTGTCGGGTTAACTCAGGTGAACGTCAAACAGCGTGAGCCAATATTGCACGGATTGCAATGCAAAACCGCAAAAAATGAGCGCGACCCCGACCACGCCCATCCGCCGCGCCGGCAAGTTGTCGGCGTAATACTCCACGTACGGACTAAACGTCATCCCGGCACCGGTAACCACCCCCGTCACCAGGCCCAGCCGCAGCGCAAACAGCCATGGATGGTTGACGTGCCGGACAAAGGTGCTGCACAACAACGCGGCTGCCGTGTAGCCAGCCGTCCGAAGTAAAGTGGCGCGAATACCAGGGCCCGAAAATCGAGGCTTAAGCGCCGCCGAATAGTTGAGCGACGGGCGCACTCCGCGCGTGTAGGCGATCACCTGTCCAACGGTCAGAAGACCGGCGTAAAGGGCCGCAAATCGAATTCCGACCTCGGGATAAAGCGCCGCGCCGAACGCGGCCGCGCGGATCGCGCTGAATACAGATTCCCAGAGCAGCGAATAATGATCCTTCACGCGCGACATCCGGTTCAATTCGATTGCGATCGTGATTCCCAGCGCCAGGCCGGACGCGACCCCGAACAACAGGCCGAGTCCCAACCCATATCCCAAACCGAAGAGAATTGAATACGTCACCGCCCGCGTCAACAGCCGCAATGGACCGTGCGGACCACCGAGCAAGTCATAGGCGAGATACAAGCTGCCCAGCACGTCCAGACAACTCCCGGCGATGCTGATGGAAGCCAGTGTGTGATGGTCCATCGCTCGATTGTAGACGCGATTGTAGCGCGGGGCCTATTCGCCGACGTGAACGTATCCGCGAAGCTCCAAGTTGACGAGGGTCGTCAAGGCCCAGAGATCCAGTTCGATCTCCGGCTGGATGGTCTTTGGATCGATTTTGTGCGCCAACACGGCTTGGCCGCAGACGCGGAAGTCCACGCCGGCCTTTTTCATCTCCCGGATCAAAGCGATATTCGGATTGTCGTGTCCCTGATTGCGCGCCTTAAAGGTCTCGTTATTCAGAATCACTTCGGTGGCCGCGCGATGGAACACAACAGCGATCTTTCGATGTTCGGCGGGCACGCCGTACTCGGCCAAAGTATTCACATACCGAGCAACGCCGCTGAGGCCGGGATTCACATCTTCAACTTTTGGTGCAGCGGCGGCAAGGTCGAACACAACCTTGTAAGTCA
>Ga0335074_10000262_pt1 | contig 80328 bp, 77 predicted proteins | sample Lox_Sample_23_FD_206715 | JGI IMG/M metagenome (GOLD analysis project Ga0335074, IMG submission 206715) | Soil microbial communities from Loxahatchee National Wildlife Refuge, Florida, United States - Lox_Sample_2.3 | ecosystem: Environmental > Terrestrial > Soil > Wetlands | place: USA... | reverse complement strand
TGACCAAGACAGGGCTGTCGGAGCGGCGCAAGCACCGGCCCTCCGAGCTCTCAGGCGGTCAGCAACAGCGCGTGGCGATCGCCCGCGCCCTGGTGAACCGGCCCAGTATCTTGTTCGCCGACGAGCCCACGGGCAACCTCGACTCCAAGACGGGGGGCGAGATCCTCGACCTGCTGCGCGACTCGGTGCGCGACTACCACCAGACGATCGTGATGGTGACCCACGAGGCGCGCGCGGCGGCGATCGCCGACCGCATCCTGTTCATCGCCGACGGACTGATCGTCAAGGAGCTCACCGATACGGATGCGGGTCAGGTGCTCGAAGTCATGAGCACGCTCCAGTCGTGACCAGGGTCGCGCTCCGCGGCCTGCTCGGACGCAAGCTGCGCGCCGCCCTGACGGCGTTCGCGATCGTGATCGGCGTCGCGATGGTGAGCGGCACGTTCGTCCTCACCGACACGATCAAGTCGGCGTTCACGACGGTATTCACCACGGTCTACAAGAACTCCGACGCGGTGATCACGGGCAAGAGCGCGATCTCGTCGAGCAACAACGGCAACTCCCCGACCACGCCATCGCTGCCGGCCTCGCTGCTGACGCGGGTGCAGGCGCTCCCGTCCGTCGCTCTGGCCTCGGGTGGCATCTCGGACACCGCACAGCTCGTTGGCCGCAACGGGAAGGTGATCTCGAGCGGCGGCGCGCCCGGCCTGGCGTACAGCTACTCGCCCGCGGGACTGCACTTCAACCCGCTCACGCTCACGAGCGGGCGCTTCCCCGCCGCGGCGGACGAGATCGATATCGACGCGTCGACCGCGAGCAAGCACGACTACAAGGTCGGCGACGAGATCGGCGTCGTCGCGCGCGGACCCGTCCAGCGGTACCGGATCGTCGGAACGGTCCAAATCGGCGGCGTGTCGTCGCTCGGGGGCGCCACGATTGCCATCTTCACGCTCTCCGAGGCTCAGCGGATTTTCAACAAGGTCGGGCAGTACGACTCGATCAGCGTCGCCGCCAAGAACGGGTACTCGCCCCAGCAGGTCGTCAACCAGATCAAGCCGCTGCTCGGCCCGAGCGCCCAGGTCAAGACGGGTCAGCAGGAGGCCCAGCAGGCGACCAAGGACACGAGCGGTTTCCTCGACATCTTCCAGGACTTCCTGCTCGCGTTCGGCGGCATCGCGCTGTTCGTCGGGAGCTTCGTGATCGCCAACACGCTGTCGATCACGATCGCCCAGCGCACGCGCGAGCTGGCCACGCTGCGCACGCTCGGCGCGACGCGCCGGCAGGTGCTGCGCTCGGTGCTGATCGAGGCGTTCGTGATCGGCACCCTGGCCTCGATCATCGGGCTGTTCCTCGGGCTGCTCCTGGCCAAGGGCCTGAACTCGCTGCTCGTCTCGTTCGGGATCAACCTGCCCTCGACGTCCACCGTGTTCAAGACCCGGACGATCATCGTCGCCCTGGCGGTCGGGATCGTGATCACGATGCTCGCCGCGCTCCGGCCCGCGCTCCGCGCGACGCGTGTGGCACCGATCGCTGCGGCCCGCGAGGGCGCCCTGCTGCCGCCCTCGAGGTGGGCCAAGTACGGCACGCAGGCAGCGGGCGCCACGATCGTGGCCGCGATCGCGCTGATGCTGGTCGGCCTGCTGGCCAGCGGCCTGTCGACCGGCCTGCGCCTGATCGCCGTCGGCCTCGGCGCGGTCTCGCTGTTCATCGGCGTCGCCATGCTCGCCCCGTTGCTCGTGCCGCCACTGGTCCGCGTGTTGGGCTGGCCGGCGAGCCGGATCGGTGGATCGGCGGGCAAGCTCGCCCAGGGCAACTCGGCGCGCAATCCCGCCCGAACGGCCTCGACCGCGTCGGCGCTGATGATCGGGCTCGCGCTGGTCACGCTCGTCGGCGTACTCGCCGCGGGACTGAGGACGGGATTCAAGACCAACGTCAACAAGGCGTTCATCGCCGACTACGCGATCACCGCCACCAACAACTTCTCGCCGATCGGCCTGGCCTCCGAACAGGCCGCGACGCACGTTTCCGGGGTGACGTCGGTGGTCGGGATCCGCGCCGGCGACGGCAAGGCATTCGGCTCCACGATCAACGTCACGGGCGTCCCCCCGAACGCGGCCCAGGCGATCAAGGTCGACTGGACGCACGGCAGCCAGCAGGTCGTGGCGCAGCTCGGCTCAAGCGGGGCGTTCGTCGACAAGGCCTACGCCAAGGCCCAGCACCTCCAGGTCGGCTCGCCGCTGTCGGTCGAGACTCCCACCGGCAAGTTCCTGAATCTCAAGCTGATCGGGATCACCAACCCACCCCAGGGGGCGTCTCCGTACGGAGATGTCTCGATCTCCCAGGCCCTGTTCGACCGCGTCTACCAGAACCCGCAGAACCTGTACTCGTTCGTGAACATGCAGGGCGGCGTCACGGCGGCCAACACGAACGCTCTGAACTCGGCCCTGGCCGGTTTCCCGGATGCGAAGGTCCAGACCAAGTCGCAGTTCATCAACAACCAGCTGTCCGGGCTGACCACGCTGCTCAACCTGCTCTACGTGCTGCTGTCGCTGTCGATCGTGGTCAGCCTGTTCGGGATCGTCAACACGCTCGTGCTGACCGTGTTCGAGCGCACCCGTGAGCTCGGCATGTTGCGTGCCGTCGGCATGAGTCGCCGTCAGGTGCGGCGCATGATCCGCCACGAGAGCGTGATCACCGCGCTGCTCGGCGCCGCCTTCGGGATCCCGCTCGGGATCCTGCTCGCCCTGCTCGTCGGCGCCGCGATCAATTTCGGGACGTTCACGGTCCCGGTCGGCACGCTCATCGTGTTCATCATCGCCGCCGTCATCGCCGGCCTGATCGCCGCGATCTGGCCCGCCCGCCGCGCGGGCAAGCTGAACGTCCTCCAGGCGCTTCAGTACGAGTAGCGGATTTCTGGGTCTCGCTGCGCTCGACGTCCCTGGGGCCTTTCGGCTGGGCGTCCATGCCCAGCCGGCGTGGTCGCGGTCCCCCCGGCGCCCGTGCCCGGCGGCCGGATCGCGACCCCGGACAGGATGGGCGACCCGGCCCCACGGACGCCGCCGCAGGCGGCCCATCCTCACCCCACCCATCCCACCCGGACAACGGCTCACTCACCACCCCCGCCGGCGGTGAATGCCGGTTCACCCGGCCCTGGCACGGACAACGGCTCACTCGGCCCGCGACGAACGCGCGAGTGTGCCGTTATCCGGCTAACCGCCGGCGCGCACGGATCAGGGGCGCATCACTGCCAGCGAGCTGGTGGCGTGTCCGACCAGCTTGCCGTCCTGCGTCCGGGCGTGGGCCTCGGCGAACGCGACCTGCCGCCCGACCCGCAGCGCGCGGCCCTCCACCTCGAGCGTCCCGCTGTCCGCCCGCACCGGGGCGAGGAAGCTGACCTTGATCTCGATCGAGGAGTAGCCGACGCCGGCCGGGAGCAGTGAGTGCACGGCGCAGCCCGCGGCCGAGTCAAGCAGCGTGCATAGCAGGCCACCGTGGACGAGACCGATCGGGTTGTAGGTCGACTCGTCGGGCGTGCACTCGAATACGACGACGCCCTCGCCGACCGACGTCAGGCGCGCGTCGATCAGGCCGGCCATCGGCGGACGGGGCAGCCGGCCGTCGACGATCGCCTCGAGCAGCTCGCGGCCGGACACCGAGGCCATCGCCGCCGCCGAGATCGATGGGTCCTCCCAGCTGACTGTCTTGCTCCGGGCGGTCGAGACGTCGGCCGCGCTCATCGGCCGGCCTGCACGTTCTGGAGCCTGACCTGACCCCGGGCCACGAGCTTGCCATCGTCCGGCCGGCGGATCTCGACCTGCCACAGCTGCTGGGTCCGGCCCTGGAAGACCGGCGTGGCGACGACGTCGAGCCTGCCGCCGTGGTGGGGGCGAAGGAAATCGGTTGCGTTCGAGACCCCGACCGCCTGCATTCCCTGGTCCTTGACCGCCTCGAACGCGCCCGTCGTCGCGAACGACTCGATCGCCGTCGTGTACAGCCCGCCGTGGACGAGCCCCCACGGCTGGTGGTGGCGCTCGTCGGCGGCGATCGAGCCGGCGACCCGAATCGGGCCGCGTTCCGCGAACTCGATCTCGAGCAGCCGCATGAACTCGCTCGGCGCCGACAGTTCAACCGTCATGACCCACACGCTACCCGTTGCTGGTGGCGACCGCCGGTGCCTCGACCACGACCCGCCGCCGGTTCGTGAGCAGCGCCAGCGCGACCACCCCGCCGGCCATCGCGATGGCCGCCGTCACCAGCCAGCTGCGCTGGTAGGCGGCGAGCGTGGCGGCCGGCGACACCGGCGATCCGAGCACGGCGATGAACACCGCGACGCCGATCGCGAGCCCCACCTGGCGGAGCATGTTGACGACCGCCGACCCGGTCGCGAACGACGTCGGGGGAAGCGAAGACGCGGCCGTGCCCATCAGCGTCGGCAGCGTGAGGCCCACCCCGGCGCCGCTCAGGATCATGCCGCCGAGAACCTCGCCGACGTAGTCGGGGTGCAGCCCGGCCGCCAGGGCCATCCACACCATCCCGGCGGCGAACAGCGCCGAGCCCGTCGCGATCACCATGCCCGCGCCGAACCGCGCGATCATGCGGCCGGCGACGAGGAACGAGAAGAACGGCACCATGATCGGGCCGGGCACGATCGAGAACCCGGTGGCGAGCGCCGACCAGTGCCACACGTCCTGGGCCCAGAGCACCCGGGACAGGAGCATCGCGCCAAACGCCATCGAGAACACGACCGCGACGGCCGAGGCGCCGGTGAACGCGCGTGCCTTGAACAGCGCGGGGTCGACCAGCGGGTTGCGGGCGCGCGCGGTGTGCGCGGCGAACAGGGCGAGGCAGACGGCCGACAGCGCGAGCACCAAGACCGTTCGCGTGTCGCCCCAACCCCAGCTGCCGCCCTGGACCAGGCCGAGCGCGAGCGCGGCGACGCCGCCCGTGACGAGCAGAGCGCCGAGCGCGTCGGGTCGGCGGATCGGGTGACCGGGAACCTCTGGCAGCAGGAGCCACCCGGCCGCCAGCGCAGCCAGGCCGATCGGGACGTTGACCAGGAAGACCCAGCGCCAGCTGGCCTCGACGAGCACGCCACCCACGGCCGGCCCGAGCGCCGCGGCGAAGCCGCCCACCGCCGTCCACGTGCGGACCGCGCTCTGGCGCCGCTCGGGCGGGAAGCTGGCCAGGATCAGCCCGAGCGAGGTCGGCGTCAGCAGCGCTGCGCCGGCCGCCTGTAGAACGCGGAACGCGATCAACATGGGCAGGCTCGTCGCGGCAGCGCACGCCGCCGAGGCGGCGACGAACACGCCGACGCCGATCAGGAATCCTCGCTCGCGGCGGTAGCGGTCGGCCAGCCGGCCGAACAGGACGAGCAGCGACGCGTACACGATCGCGTAGGCGTTGAGGACCCAGGAAAGGTCGCCCAGCCCGTGCTGGCCGAAGCTTCGGGCCATCGACGGCAGCGCGACGTTGACGATGAACAGGTCGAGGCTGGCCAGCACGACGCCGGCGCAGACGATGAACAGGACGAGGTTGGGCGAGGAGGACCGGTTCGCGCGCTGACTTAGCACCGACATAGCCAGGCATCCTAGCACGCTGGCTAAAGTCGTCAACAGTCAGCTATCATTCCGATCATGTCGACCACAGTTCATTTGACCGGAGAACTCGATCCGCGCGAGTCGTGGACGGCCGAACGCTGCACGATCGCCAAGGCCCTCGGGGTGCTGAGCACCCGTTCGGAGCTGCTGATCATGCGCGAGGCGTTCTACGGGACGACCCGCTTCGACGACTTCGCGCAGCGCGTCGGGCTGAGCGAGCCCGCGACGGCAGCTCGTCTGCGCGAGCTGGTCGACGAGGGACTGCTCGAACGCGAGGACTACCGCGAACCGGGCCAGCGCACCCGACAGCAGTACCGGCTCACGGAAAAGGGAGCGGACCTGTTCCCCGTGCTCGCCGCGCTGATGCGCTGGGGCGACCGGTGGCTCGATGACCGGGGTGGCCCGGTGCAGCTGCTGCACCACGACTGCGGCGAGCCGATCGAGATCTCGATGCGGTGTGCCGCGGGCCACGAGATCGACTCATCGAACGAGATCGACATGGCGCGCCGCCGGCGACGGCGCGACACCGACGGCTAACCCGGCGGCCCGTTGTGCGGGGGCCGGCGCCTGAGCGCCTCGAGGACCGCGGCTTCGTCGACGCCCAGCTGCGCCAGCAGCGGGCCGGTCTGCTCGTCGCGCGTGAGTGCGAGCAGCACGTCGGTCGGCTCGATCAGCGACCGACCGTCGTCCAGGGCACGCGCGCCGGCAAGCATCAGCATGCGGCGGGCGGCGGACCCCGGACCGACGTGAAACCACTCCTCGGCGGATCGGTGCCCCGGATTCGCCGGGCCGGCGCCGGGGTTCGCTGGGCCTCGACCAGGATTTGCCGGGCCGGCGGCCTCCGCGGGGCCCGGCTGGCTCGGCGCGATCATCTGTAGCGTCTCGGCCCGGATCGCGTCGGGAGTGGCGTTCATGTCGGCCAGGATCCGGACCGACGGACCCTCGTTTACCGAGATCAGGCCGAGCAGGAGGTGTTCGGTCCCGATGTAGTTGTGGCCGAGCACGAGGGCCTCGTGAAGCGACCGCTCGAGGACCCGCTTGGTTTCCGCCGTGAACGGGATCTGACCGGAGCCGTCGTGGCCGCCGATGCCGACGATTCGCACGACCTCGCCCCGAGTGCGCTCGAGCGTGATGTCGAGCGATGCGAGCACTCGGCTGGCCATCCCTCCGCCCTCGCGCAGCAGCCCGAGCAGGACGTGCTCGGTGCCGATGTGGTCGTGCTTGAGCGTGACCGCCTCGTCGCGGGCCAGGACCACGACTTGCCGGGCTCGCTCGGTGAATCGCTCGAACAAGCCCACAGGATCCCATCCGCCGTACGCCCACACAACCAGTGGGCGCCAGCCGCCCCTCGGTTTAGTCGCCCGACTCGAACTTGAACGAGATGCCCAGGCGCACCCGGTAGTTCACGAGCGCGCCGTTCTCGATCGTCACGTCCTGGCGAAGCACCTCGGCCACGCGCAGATCGCGCACCGTCTTGGCCGCCGTCTCGACGGCGTTGCGCGCGGCGGCTTCCCACGACTCGCTGCTGACGCCGATCACCTCGGTCACGCGATAAACGCTGTCTGCCATGCTGCCTCCCTGGTTCGATCGTGGTCTCCCCCGGGCGGGGGACCGATCGCCCGAGCCTATAGGCGCGCGGGCCGGCGGTGTGATTCGATCAGCACCATGGCCGCGGAACAGCCACTCGGGAGCAAGCTCGAGTGGCGCCCGGCGCGGCGCCCGGAGCGCAGCGCGATCCCGGGCCACCACGTCCTGCTGCGGCCGCTCGATGCCGCCGCCGACGCCGAGGAGCTGTACGCCGAGTCCCACCCGCCGGCCGGCGATCCCGGATTGTGGACCTACCTCCCCGATGGTCCATACGCTGACGCCGACGAGATGCGCGAGGCCCTGAAACAGGCCGAGGCCTCGGAGGACCCGCTGTTCTACACGCTGGCCACGGCGTCCGGGCAGACGCCCGCCGGCATCGCCTCGTATCTGCGCATCACGCCCGAGCACGGCGTGATCGAGATCGGCCACATCTGGTTCGGCGCGTCGTTGCGGCAGACCACGGCCGCCACCGAGGCGATCTATCTGCTCGCCGCCCACGCCTTCGATGAGCTCGGCTACCGCCGGCTGGAGTGGAAGTGCAACTCGCTCAACCGGGCCTCGCGCCGGGCCGCCGAGCGCTTCGGCTTTGAGTTCGAGGGCGTGTTCCGTGCCCACATGGTCGTCAAGGGACGCAATCGCGACACCGCCTGGTACGCGATCACCGACCGGGAGTGGCCGTCCGTGCGGGCCGGCTTCCAGGCCTGGCTCGATCCCGCCAACTTCGACGCCCAGGGTCGGCAGCGGCGCTCGCTCGCCGACCTGATCCGCGAGGCGCGTGGCTGAGCCATGTCCGCTGACGCCGACAAGCAGCTGGTGCGGCGGTTTGTGCAGGAGGTGGTGGTGGCCCGCAACGCCGCCATGGTCGACCAGCTCGCGGCGGGCGAGTTTGCGCACGCGGCGAAGCGTTGGGTCAGCCCTTTCCAGAGCGCCTTCCCGGACTTCCAGATGGAGGTGGTCGACCTGATCGCCGAAGGCGGCGCCGTGGTCGGACACTTCAAGTGCTCCGGCACGCATCGCGGCGAGTGGCTTGGCGTGCCCGCCACCGGTCGCCGGTTCGAGGACGTCGACGAGGTCTACATCTTTCGGGTTCGCGACGGCCGGGTGGTGTCGGCGCTGGGCGTCGAGGACAACCTGGCCCGGTTGCGCCAGCTCGGTATCGACGTGGCCCCGGCCCCGGCCGCTCCTGACGAGCCCGCCGCGGAGAGGCATCGCTACAACCTCGGCTCCGGTACCTACGGTCTGATCACGGTCAGCGCGCTGATCGCCGCCGAGAGCGCGACGCGCGAGACGTACGCCGAGACCGTCGTCGGAGTCGTGCTCGCGCTCATCCTCTTCTGGCTGGCCCACGCCTACTCCGAGCTCGTCGGCTGGCGGCTGCGACGGCCCGAGCGGCTCACGTGGGTCGGCCTCGGGCGGGCGCTGCGGCAAGAGCTGCCGATCCTCGTCGGCGCGACTCCGCCGTTGCTCGCGCTGCTGATCGCCTGGGTGGCCGGCGCCAAGCTCGGCACGGCGATCACGATCGCGCTGTGGACCGCGGCCGCGGCGCTCTTCGCCACCGAGTTCGCGGCGGGCATTCAGGCCGACCTGTGCGGGCGCGACCTGGCGATCCAGGCGCTCGTCGGCGCCGCCCTCGGCGTGCTCATCCTCGCGCTCAAGCTCGCACTCCACTGACCCGCGCGCCGCGGCCCCGCCCGGTCGCGGTCCGCGCAGCCGGGAAGCGCTCAGTCAGTCCTGGTTGCGCACGATCCGCGGATCGCCACGGCGTCCGACGACGAACCAGATCGCCTCCACGGGCTCGGGACCGAGGTTGAACAGCCGGTGGGGCATCGTCGACTCGAACGAGATCGAGTCGCCCGGGCCCAGCTCGTGGGTTTCGAAGCCGACCGTCACGCGCAAGCGGCCGGTCAGGATGTGTCCGTATTCGGTGCCCGAGTGGCGCATCAGCGAGTCCTCGGGACAGGATTCGCCGCCCTGCTCGTAGACGACGCCCAGGAAGTCGACATCCTGCGGCGTCTGCGGCGTGAGGCGTTCCCAGCGGACGCCCGACGCCAGCTGGATCGCCTTGCCGTCTCCCCGGCGGACGACCGGGTCGAGCACGCCGCCGGGCGCGTCGTCGGCCATCTCGGCTTCCGGCTCGGCCGGCCGGCGCCGGGGACCGTCGGTCCTGGCCGCGGCGAGCCGCCGGCGCCTCTCCGGCGGGCCGAGTAGCAGCTCATCGAGCGACAACCCGAGCTGGTTGACGATCGCGTACAGCGTGCCGACCGACGGCGATGCCTTGCCGAGCTCGACCTGCGAGATCAGGCTCGCGGACACGCCCACGCGGCGGGCCAGCTCGCGCACGCCGATCTGCTGGCGCAGGCGCTCCTCGCGCACGCGCCGCCCGACCGTCTCGGGCTCGACGCCGTTGCGCGCGGGCGAGTCGGCCAAAGCGCCAGCGTCGGTCGTTTGCGGTCGGGCCATGCTCAACTCGCGGGACTGTACATAGCCGCTCCGACCGCGCCGCCGCCCGACCCCAGCCGCTGGGCGACCGACGCCGCGATCGCGTCGGGTCCCGGAAGAAACGCGTCCTCGAGCGGCGGGCTGTAGGGGATCGGGTGATCCGGCGTGGCGAGACGCCAGATGTCATCGATCTCGTGCAGGCCGTGCTCGGCCAGCAGCGCGATGACCTCGCCCGCCCAGCCGCCGGTCAGCGGTCCCTCCTCGATCACCGCCAGCCGGTGAGTCCGGGCCAGCGAGGCCAGCAAAGTCTCGGTGTCGAGCGGGCGCAGCGTGCGCAGGTCGAGCACCTCGGCGTCGATCCCCTCCCCGGCCAGACGCTCGGCGGCGGCCAGGCAGTCGTGCGTGCCCTTCATCGCCGAGACGAGCGTCACGTCGGCCCCGTCACGCACGACGCGGGCGCGGCCCAGGTCAGCCACCTCGTCGTCACCGCGACCGGGGGTGGGCGGGGACTTAATCCCATACAAGCGCTTGTGTTCCAGGAACAGCACCGGGTTCTCATCGCGGATCGAGGCCTTGAGCAGCGCCTTGGCATCGCCCGGGAACGACGGCGCCACGATCTTGAGCCCCGGGACATTGATGAACCAGTTGGCCGGCAGCTGCGAGTGAATCGCGCCGAACCTGCCGCCCGCGCCGACGGCCGAGCGCACGACGAGGGGCACGCTGGCCTGCTCGGCCGAGATGAAGAAGAACTTGGCCGCCTGGTTGACGATCGAGTCCATCGACAGGCCCAGGAAGTCCCCGAACATGATCTCGATCACCGGGCGCAGGCCGCACACCGCGGCCCCGAACGCCGCGGCGGTGATCGCGAGCTCGGAGATCGGCGTGTCGAACACCCGCTCGGGGTGCTTGGCGCGCAGCCCGCCGGTCACCGCGAACACGCCGCCGGCCTCGGCAACGTCCTCGCCGAAGAACACCACGCGCTCGTCGCGCCCGAGTTCCTCGTCGAGCGCGTCGCGGATCGCATCGCGGAACTCGAACACGTCGGTCACGGGGCAAACTCTCGCACTGGTCCGGGCTCCGGGAACGGCGCAGCCAGCGCCCGCTCGGTGATCTCCTCGATCTCGGCGGCGACCTCCGTCTCGACACCCTCGACCGCCTCCGGCGTCGCGCCGAGACCGGCCGTCAGCATCTCCCGCGCGAGCCTGAGCGGGTCGCGCTCGCGCCACGCCTCGAGCTCGCCCGGCTTGCGGTACCTGCCGGGGTCGCTGCGCGAGTGGCCGACGAGGCGGTAGGTGAGCGCCTCGATGAACTGCGGGCCCTCGCCCGCCCGCGCGCGGCCCACCGCCTCCCCGGCGGCGCGGCGAACCGCCGCCACGTCGTTGCCATCGATCGTCGCCGCCGGGATTCGCAGCGTCTGCGCGCGCTGGACGATCTGACCCGCGGTCACGTCCTCCCAGGCCGTGAACTCGCCGTACAGGTTGTTCTCGCACACGAACACAACCGGCAGCGTGAGCACCTTGGCGAAGTTGAGGCACTCGTGGAAGTACCCCTGGTTGGTCGCGCCGTCGCCGAAGAACGCGACCGCCACCCCGCCGGCGTCCTGACGCTTCAGCGCCAGCGCCGCCCCGGTCGCCGCGCCGACGCTCCCGCCTACGATCCCGAAGCAGCCGATCAGCCGGTGCTCGAGGTCAACCACGTTCATCGAGCCGGCCCGGCCGTGACACACCCCGGTCTCGCGTCCGAGCAGCTCGTCGAGGAGGCCCTGGGGATCCACGCCGAGCGCGAGCGCGTGGCCATGCCCGCGGTAGGTTCCGGCCACGCGATCGACCCCCTCGAGCACCGAGCACACCCCGACCGCCACCGCCTCCTGCCCCGAGTACAGATGGGTGGTTCCGTGGATCTCGCCCCGCAGGAACAGCGACTGCACCGCGTCCTCGAAGCGCCGGATGAGCAGCATGCGCCGGTACAGCGCGAGTGCCTGGTCGCGGTCGAGCACGGCCGCCGGCTCGCTCAGCGCGTCGTCTGCCCGGGCGCCGGTCAACTCACGGGTACCGACTCGCGGTCCTCGTCGACCAGGTCAGCGCCACGGACATACCGGCGACCGGCCACCAGCAGCTCCTGGCCGGGGAAGCGCGTGAGGATCTCCGGCCCCTCGGCGGTGACCAGCACCTCCTCCTCGATCCGTGCCGCCGAGCGGCCGTCGCTGGCCGGGCAGTATGTCTCGAGCGCGAACACCATGCCCTCCTCGATCTCGGCCGGCGCGTCGAACGAGTGCAGGCGCGAGATCATCGGCGCCTCGTACAGGCCGACGCCGATGCCGTGCCCGAACTGCAGGCCGAAGCACGCCTCCTCGCTGGCGAAGCCGAGCTCTTGCGCGGTCGGCCACACGGCGGCGATGGCATCCGTCCGCACGCCGGGGCGGACGAGCTCGATCGCGGCGTCGAGCCACTCCCGGCACTGCTTGTAGGCGTCGAGCTGTGACCGGGTGGCGCCACCGACACAGAACGTCCGGTAGTAGCACGTGCGGTAGCCCATGAACGAGTGGATGATGTCGAAAAATGCCTGGTCACCGGGGCGCAGGAGCCGGTCGGAGAACACGTGCGGATGCGGGTTGCAGCGATCGCCCGACACGGCGTTGATCGCCTCGACCTGCTCGGAGCCGAGCTCGAACAGCAGCCGCTGCGCCTCGGCCACGATCTCATGCTCGCGAATCCCCGGTCGTAACAGCTCGTAGATCCGCTCGTACACCGCGTCGACGATGGCCGCCGCGTGATCGAGCAGCGCGATCTCGTCTTCGGTCTTGATCCTGCGCGCGCTGAGCATGACCGGCGCGGCGTCCGCGGTGGGGATCGCCAGCCGGTGCAGCGAGGCGAGCGTCTCCATGTCGGTCAGGTCGATCCCGAGCGGCTCGCGCTCGAGCCCGTGCTCACGCAGCACCTGGTGGACGTGCCCGGCGAGCAGGTCAGGCACGCCCGTGCCCCGCGACATCGCTCCGCGCATACTCGTCACCCCGGCGCGCCAGCTCGTCTCGGGCAGCCACGGCGCATACAGCTGGTGATGGCGGGCGGCCGAGCCGAAGTCCCACAGCACGGGATCGCCCACCCGCGGCAACAGGACGCAGCGCGCGCTCTTGTCGCGCGCCCACTCCCCGATGTGCGTGCTCGTCACGTAACGGATGTTGTTCTGGTCAAACAGCAACACGGCACCCAGATCCGAGGCGTCCAGCGCCGTCCGCGCACGGGCCAACCGCTGCGTTCGCAGGCGGGCGAAGTCCACCCGCTGCTCCCAGTCCACCGCCATCGTGGCTCCACGCGACGCGATCATCGCGACCCTCTGGCGCCCGATCCGCTCATCTCGACTCCCCGATCTCCGTCGTTTCCACGCTCAGTCGCTGGGCGAGGTAATCCCAGTCCCGGTTGAAACGGTACGAATAGTTGGCCGGGGGCTGTGGCGATTGCGTCTCCAGCCAGCGCACCCGGTCATCGCTCCGGTTGTAGAACGCGTGCACGCAGCCGACGCCGGTCCAGAACACGTCGCCGGGATCGAGCGTGAACGTCTCCCCGTCCGCCATCGCCTCGACCTGGCCCGACAGCACGTAGTAGGTCTCCTCGAACGGGTGATCGTGCGGCTGGGCCACACCGCCGGGCTGGTACTCGACCATGAACATCGCGTGCAGCACCGCTCCCAGTCGCGTGTCGACCAGCATCTTGACCGCGATGCCGCTGTAGGCGAGCAGCGCTGTCGCCATGCTCGCCGACACCGTCGGTGCATCGACCGCGGCGCCCGCCTTGAGCTTGTCGACGTCCATCTCGCCGGAGCCGAGGCGAAAGAACGTCCGCGTGCGCGGATCTCGTATGTCGACGGCGCTCCCGTCGTCGTCGATGGCCGGGATGCGCTCGCCGGTCCAGAACGTGTCGGGCGGCCCGGAGATGCGCGGACCGGGGGCGTTCATCTCCAGCCAGCGCGCCGTCGTGCCGGTGGCGTTCAGCCATGCGTGCGGTACGCCGACCGGCAAGAGGCCACATTCGTCGGGCGCGAGGCGATACACGCGGCCTTGCACGGCGAGCGACGGATTGCCGTCGAGCACGTAGAAGCTCTGCTCGGTCGAGTGCAGGTGGGTGTCGACCCGACCGTCCGGTTCGAGCTCGGCCAGGGCGAACCCGGTGTGTACCGCGCCGACGTGTCGGCCCACCAGGTTCGCCCGCCGCAGGCCGCTGACCCGGTCGCCCAGGAGGCCGGGAGCCGTTGCCTCGATCTCGTCGGCGCGTTGCACGTGGAAGAGCTCGCGCGGGTCGGTCATGCGCCTGACACTAGTGTTCTCGGCCGCTCGTTGTCAATCGAGGCTGTACGTGTAGTGAAACTGGACGTAGCATGGTGGGCCGGACCCTCAGGCCATCACCCAACCTCCATCCACGGGGAGGTTGACGCCGTTCACGGCGGTGTTCTCGAGCAGGAACAGCGCCGCGTTGGTCACCTCGTCCATGGTCACGAGTCGTCCCGTCGGCGTGCGGTCCTTGACCGTGCTGAGGAATTCCGTGGCGCCCGACCAGGCCGGACTGTCGCCGACCACCCCGGGGTGCAGCGCGTTGACGCGGACCGGGGCGAGCTCGGTGGCGAGCGTACGGACCATCGTGCTCACCGCGCCATTCACGCTGGTCACCGTCGTCGAGCCCGGGTAGGGCCGGTCCTTGGCCAGCCCGCCGAACAGGAGCACCGACGTGTCGTCGTGCATCCGGCTACACAGGCAATGCAGCACCTCGGTGTAACCCACCAGCTTCAGGGTGGCCAGCTTGATGGCCCGGGCCACCTCGTACTCCCGGACACTGTTCGAATCACGCTCGATCGCGGCGAGGACGACGTGATCGACGGTTCCGAGCGGCTCGAGGGCGCGGGCAATCGAGGTCGGTTCGGTCAGGTCGAGGGCGACGCCGGCCGTCTGGCCACCGATCTCGGTCGCGATCGCCTCGGTCCGGTCCCGGTCGCGGCCGGTGATCACGACGCGGCGGCCTCGCTGCGCGTACTGCTCGGCCAGGCGCCTGCCGATGCCCCGCGTGCCCCCGACAATCAGGGTCGCGCCTGCTGCCCCGTTCTCTCCTGTGGCCATCCGCCCTCTCCTCGCCCTCTCCTCGCGTGTTTAGCGTCAGTCTACGGAAGCAAGGCGGGCGAGCCGCGATCCGCCGCGCGGCGGCCCGCTTGCCTGCCCTGCGGCGCTCTGATAGAAGCCGGTCTGCCGACGTGTACAGCGGCGGCACACACACTGACCCCAGGAGGAGAGAGATGGCGGGCGGAAACGGGCAGATCCTGACGACGCACGCGGGGAGCTTGCCGCGGCCGAACGAGCTCGCGGACACGATCTGGGAGCGGATCGACGGCGAGGAGGTCGACGAGGACAAGCTCGAGGGGCTGATCGATTCGGCGGTCGGCGAGGTCGTGTCCAAGCAGCGCGAAGTAGGGATCGACGTGATCAGCGATGGGGAGATGAGCAAGTCGGGGTTCAGCACCTACATCAACGATCGCTTCTCCGGGTTCGGTGGCCGTTCTGAGTTTCAAGCCGACGATGTCGCACCGTTCCCCAACCTGGCCATGCGGCTGTTCGCGACGCCGTCGATGGCGCATTTGGTCTTCGCCAACTGCGTGGGGCCGGTGGAGGTCGCGGACAAGCAGGCGGTGCACCGGGACATCGCGAGGTTGAAGGACGCGATGGGAGACGCGGATCCGTCCACCGCCTTCATGGGGACGATCAGTCCCGGTCAGATCGCGTTCAACTATCCCGATCAGCACTACGGCTCGCACGAGAAATACCTGGCCGCCTGCGCGGACGCGCTGGCGTACGAGTACCGAGCGATCATCGACGCGGGGCTGAACCTGCAGATCGATTCGCCGGATATGGCGATGGCGGCGCATTCTCGATCGGTTGGCAGCAGCGTGGGCGACTGGCACCACCATCTGCCGCTGGCGGTCGAGGCGCTGAACGGGGCGCTCGAGGGGATCCCGCCCGAGCGCGTGCGCTTCCACGTGTGCTGGGGCAACATCGGCAGCCCGCACCACTGCGACGTTCCGCTCGAGCAGATCATCGATCAGGTACTGAAGGTGAACGCGGGGACGATCTACGTGGAGGGGGCCAACCCCCGTCACGCACACGAGTGGCGGGTGTTCCAGGACACGCCGCTTCCAGATGACAAGAAGGTCATCCTCGGGGTGATCGACGTGAAGACCAATTACATCGAGCATCCACGCCTGGTCGCGGACCGGCTCGTCCAGGTCGGGCGGTTTGTCGGCAAGGAGCGACTGTTGGCCGGGACCGATTGCGGGTTCGACACGTTCATCCGCTGGTCACTCGTCGATCCCGACGTGGCCTGGCTGAAGCTTGGCTCCCTCGTCGAAGGAGCCCAAATCGCCTCAGCGGAGATCTAACAGAACACACTCTTGACTGGCGTGAAACACGCTGTTTATGATCACGCGACACTACTGTTTATCCCCGCGCCACGCTTGGTGAACACGTAAGGGAGCGCCGATCCGGTGGGCGGGCTGCGGCAGACGAGGCCGAGGAGGGAGCACCGCACATGAGGAGGACCGCCGGATTGCTTTCGCGCGGAAGGGTGGCGACCGTCGCCGGCCTGGCCGCGGTGGCGCTGTCACTGGCAGCGTGTGGATCGTCGTCGAGCTCCAGCAGCTCGAGCACGACCTCGAGCACGAACGCCGCGGCGACCGGCTCGAGTGCCAGCACCACCTCGAGCGCGTCGAGCACGGGCAAGCACGTGAAGATCGCCTACATGTCGTTCGCGGTCGCCAACACCTACGACGCGCCGATGCTCGCGGCGGCGAAGGCCGTGGCGGCGGCCGAGAACGCCTCGGTCACGGTGTTCGACGCCAACAACAGCCCGACCACCCAGTACTCGCAGCTCCAGGACGCGATCACGAGCGGCGGATACCAGGGGATCATCACTCAGCCGATCGAGAGCACGAACCTGATCCCGCTGGTCAAGCAGGCGATCAGCAAGGGCATCAAGGTGGTCAACATCGACCAGATCCTCGGCCCGAGTCTCAGCACCTACCAGAAGCAGGTGCCGGGTCTCTCGGGGAACGTCGTCTTCAACCCGACCGAGCTCGGCCACAAGTGGGGCGCGCTGGTCGTCCAGGCGTGCAAGGCGAACAACCTGAACCCGTGCGACGTCGGCTACCTCTATGACATCAAGGCGTCTGCGCTCGACGTGGCGCTGCGGGCCGCCTTCAACCAGGCGATCGCATCGGACCCGTCGGTCAAGATCGTCGCGGAGGGTCAGGACTTCTTCACGCCCGCGGATGGGCTGAAGGCCGTACAGGACATGCTCCAGTCGAACTCGAGCATCAACCTGATCGCCGGATCCGACCAGGGGATCGAAGGTGCCCAGCAGGCCAACACCAGCAAGAAGGTCGTACTCGTCGGGTACGGCGGCTCGGCGGCCGGCATTGCCGGCATCCAGTCCGGCAAGTGGTTCGGGAGCGTCCAGCAGACCCCGGCCACCGAGGGTCGGCTCGGTATGCAGCAGGTGATCGCCGCGGCCCAGAACGGGACCAATTCGGCCGCCGTCGACCCGCTCGCCTCGCTGCCGAACGGAGGCACCATCACCAAGGCGAACGTCGGCCAGTTCCATGCTGAATGGCCCGGGTAGGACCAGGCGCACCTAGCCGCCGGGTGCTTGTCGAGCTTCGCGAGATCGGCAAGCACTTCGGCGGCGTGCGGGCGCTCGCCGGCGTCTCAGTCGGCATCGAGGAGGGAGAGATCCACGCGCTCGTCGGCGAGAACGGCGCCGGCAAGTCGACGCTGGGGAAGATCATCGCCGGCGCCGTCGGGCCGGACGCGGGCGAGATGCTCCTCGACGGCGAGGCCGTCACGTTTCGTTCGCCACGGGAGGCGCTGGCCTCCGGGATCGCCGCGATCGCGCAGGAGCTGCTCGTCGTACCGCGCCTGTCGGTGGCCGAGAACGTCTTTCTCGGCACCGAGCCTCGCCGCGCCGGCTGGGTGATGCGCGGCGTTCTGCGCCGGCGCTTCGAGGCGCTCACCGCCGAGGCCGGCTTCGACCTTCCGGCCGACCGTGCGGCCGGATCGCTGCGAACCGCCGAGCAGCAGCAGATCGAGATCCTCCGGGCGCTGGCGCGCGACGCCCGGCTGATCGTCATGGACGAGCCGTCGGCCGCGCTGAGCGAACCGGACACGGTGCGTCTGCACGAGATCATCCGCTCGCTCGCCAAGGCCGGCAAGAGCGTGCTGCTCGTGTCCCACTTCCTGCGCGAGGTACTCGAGCTGGCCGACACGGTCACGGTCCTGCGCGACGGCAAACTCGTCCGCACCAAGCCCGCTGCGGAGGAGACCGAGTCGACACTGATCCAGGCGATGCTGGGGAGACCGCTCGACGCGGCGTTCCCGCCCAAGGCGGTGCTGCGCGCCGATGCTCCGATCGCGCTCTCGGTGCGTGAGCTCAGCGCGCCCGGCGTCAGTGGCGTGTCGCTCGAGGTTCGCGCGGGGGAGATCGTCGGGCTCGCCGGTCTGATCGGTGCCGGGCGCAGCGAGGTGGCGCGCGCGGTGTTCGGCGCGGACCGGCGCAAGGACGGCGAGGTCGAGCTCGCCGGGAGTCGTCTCGGAGCGGCGGCCCCGATGCTCAGCCTGCGCCACGGCCTGGCCATGATCCCCGAGTCGCGCAAGGACCAGGGCCTGCTGCTGAGCCGCTCGGTGCTCGAGAACGTCAGTCTCTCCCGCCTCGCCGACTTCAGCCGTCTCGGGGTGGTCAACCGCCGGTCCGAGCGGGCGGCTGCGTCACACGCCCTCGATCGCGTCGCGGTCAAGGGAGGCGACTACGCCGCGCCGGTCGCGGCGCTGTCGGGCGGCAACCAGCAAAAGGTTTTGTTTGCCCGGATGCTCATGTCCGGCCCGCGCGTGCTGATCGCCGACGAGCCGACCCGCGGCGTCGACGTCGGTGCCAAGCGCGCCATCTATGACCTGCTCGTCGGCCTCGCCGCCGAGGGGATGGGCGTGCTCCTGATCTCCTCCGAGGTCGAGGAGATCCTCGGGCTGGCTCACCGGGTGCTGGTGATGAGCCGAGGGCGGATCGTCACCGAGCTGGCCGGCGAGGAGATGACGGAGTCGGCGATCCTGGCCGCGGCCTTCTCGGAGACCTCGACGGAGCCCCCCGCGGCATGACCACGAGCACGGACACGACGCCCGCTCCCGGGGAGCTCGGAGCCGCCCAAACACCGGCCGGGCGTCTCCAGGCACTCGCCCAGGGACGATGGCGGGCGGCCGGCATCGTGTTCCCGTTCCTGATGCTGTTCGTGGTCCTGACGATCGCGAGCTCTTCGTTCGCGACCAAGGCGAACCTGCTCAATATCCTCGATCAGCAGTCGGCGACGCTGATCATCGCCGCGGCGGGAACGCTCGTGCTGGTGAGCGGCGGCATCGATCTGTCGGTCGGCTCGATCTACGGCCTCTCGGGCGTGGTGGCCGCGGAGCTCGCCTTGCACAGCTGGCCCGCCGGTCTGGCCATCCTCGTGGGAGTGCTGGTCGGGTTCGCGGCCGGGTTGATCAACGGAGTGGTCGCCACCTACTTCCGGATCAGCGCCCTGATCGCGACGCTCGCGATGTCGTTCGTGCTCGAGGGCCTGGGGTCGCTGATCACGCAAGGCAACCTGCTCAACCTGTTCACCCACCAGTCGTTCTCCGATCTGACGCGCACCAGCATCTTCACGGTCGACAGCTCGATCTGGCTCGCGGTCGTCGCGGTGCTCGCGCTCGGCCTGTTCCTCGCCCGCACGACCATCGGCCGCTACATGTACGCCGCCGGCGGCAACCCCGAGGCGGCCCGGATCGCCGGCGTCCGGGTCAACGTGGTCAGGGTGATCAGCTTCATGCTCAGTGGCGGGGCGGCCGGCCTGGCCGGGGTGATCGACGCCTCTCGCGTTCTGAGCGCCCAGTCGCAGGACAACAGCGCGCTCACGTTCACCGTGCTGGCCGGAATCGTCGTCGGCGGGACCAGCATCCTCGGCGGCGAGGGGGCCGTGTGGCGAACCGTCGTCGGCGTGCTGTTCATCGCCCTGATCGGCAACGGCTACGACCTGCTCGGCCTCAATCCGCTCTACGAGCAGATCACGCTCGGCGTGCTGATGATTCTCGCGGTCGGACTCGACGCCTGGTCGCGAGGTCGTGTCGCCTGAGGTCTCTCAGGCCCCGCGCGAGCCGGGGACCACGAGGCCGCTTTCGTAGGCGAGCACGACCGCCTGCGTGCGATCGCGCAGCCCGAGCTTTGCGAGCACGCGGCTGACGTGCGTCTTGACCGTTTCCTCGGTGACGACGAGCCGCTCGGCGATCTCCGAGTTCGAGAGGCCCTGGGCGATCAGCCGAAGGACCTCGGTCTCGCGCGGAGTGAGCTCCTCGAGCGCGGGTGCCGGGTGAGGCATCCGCTCGGAGCGCCCAGCGAACTCGCTGATCAGGCGCCGGGTTATCCCGGGGGCGAGCAGGGCGTCGCCGGCCGCGATCACGCGAACGGCGTGAAACAGCGTCTCGGCGGTGACGTCCTTGAGCAGGAAGCCGCTGGCGCCGGCGCGGAGCGCCTCGTACACATAGTCGTCGAGGTCGAACGTCGTCAGGATCAGGATGCGGACGCCCGTTCCTACGCCGGTGAGCTGACGCGTGGCTTCGATGCCGTCCATGCCGGGCATACGAACGTCCATCAGGACGACGTCGGGCTCGCGCTCGCGGCCGATCTGGACCGCCTCGACGCCATCCCGTGCCGTGCCGACGACGGTGAACTCGGGCTGGGTGTCGAGCAGGCTGGCGAAGCCCGAGCGCACGACGTCGTGGTCGTCGGCGATGACGATCCGCACCGTCGCCGCCGCCGCGCTCACGCGACCGACCCGGTCTGCTCGCCAGGCAGCGTAGCCTCGACCAGAAAGCCGCCACCGGGGGCGGACCCAGTCCGCAGGCGACCGCCCACCGCGACGGCGCGCTCCCGCATGCCGGTCAGTCCGTGCCCAGCGGCCGTCGAGCCCACCGCCGGGCCCGGCCCGTTGTCGCGGACCCGCAGCCCGATGATCTGATCGCCGTAGTGCAGCTCGACGTCGACGGCGGCTCCGCGAGCGTGCCGGCGCGTGTTGGTGAGTGCCTCCTGGACGATCCGGTACGCGGCGAGCTCAACCCCCGGATCGAGCCGTCGCGGCCGGCCGCTCAGGATCAAGCGAGCCGCACAACCCGACGCGTCGCGCGTCTGATCCAACAGCTGGCCCAGCTGCTCGAGACCGGGCTGGGGAGCCAGCTCGAGACCGTCGGTGTCGGCATCTTCGCGCAGCACGCCCAGCAGCCTGCGCATCTCGGTCAGGGCGGAGCGGGCGGTGTCGCCGATCGCTCCGAGTGATCGCGCCCCCGCGGCCGGCATGCCGGGAGTGGTCAGACGGGCGGTCTCGGCCTGGACCGCGATCATCGATATGTGGTGCGCGACGACGTCGTGCAGCTCGCGGGCGATCCGGGCGCGCTCGCCCCGGGCAACATGCTCGAGGAGATCGCCCGCCACCTCCTGCCGGGCCGCGTCGTGACGCAGCGCCTCGCCCCGCTCGCGTCGAGCGATGGCCGCCAGCACGGCCGCCGGTCCGAGCGCCGCGAGCAGGACCACGAGCACGCCGGCCTCGGATCGCGCCGGGACGGGCGGGGCGAGAGCCAGGATGAGAAATGTGAACGGGAGGCAGATCGCTCCCGTCTGCGCCATGGTCCGGGGCCGGGCCGAGCTCCCGAGCCGGTAGAGGACGAACAACTGGGCGGCGGCGCCGGCGACGGTGAGGGTGTGGAATAGCACCAGCGAGACCACCGCTGCACCGACCGCCGTGAGCGCGGCCGGTTCCCTCGCCATCCACGCCCCGGGCACGGTGCTCGCCAGTGCGATCAGGCACAGCACGAGGGCGTGCTCGACGCTGACGCTGCCCACGGCCGAGCGCGTGATCGACTCCGCGAGCGCGCCGACGCCGAACCAGATGCCCCCCGGGAGGTGCACCGGCCGTGCCCGCCCCCAGCTGTGCGCATCAACCACGGTGTCATTGTCGCGGCTGATCCGAGCGCGGTCATCCCCCGTGAAGGCGATCCCGCCGTAGCTCTCACGTGGGATGGGGGGCCGACCGAAGATGGCTCTGCGGCGCGACGACAACAGGGCCGCTGACGCTTAGCTTGTCCGGCCATGGATGCGACGATCGAAGTCAACGCGCTGCGCAAGCGGTTCGGAGCGACGGTGGCGCTCGACGGGCTGTCCTTCAAGGTCCAGCCCGGCAGCGTGACCGGGTTCGTGGGTCCCAACGGCGCCGGCAAGTCGACCACCCTCCGCGTCATCCTCGGGCTCGACGCCGTCGACGAGGGCAGCGCCCTGATCGGCGGGCAGCCGTACGCCGACCTGCCGCATCCGCTGCGTCACGTCGGCTCGCTGCTCGACGCCGCCGCCTTCCAGCCGAGCCGCAGCGCGCGCAACCATCTCCTATGGCTGGCTCATTCCCAGGGGCTGAGCGCTCGACGCGTCGACGATGTGATCGAGCAGGCCGGCCTTGACGGGGTCGCGCGGCGCAAGGCCGGCGGGTTCTCGCTCGGGATGCGCCAGCGGCTCGGGCTGTCGGCGGCGATGCTCGGCGACCCCGCCGTCCTGATCCTCGACGAGCCCTTCAACGGGATGGATCCGGAGGGGATCGTGTGGATGCGTGAGTTCCTGCGCGCGCTCGCGGCGGAGGGCCGCGCAGTGCTCGTCTCGAGCCACCTGATGAGTGAGCTCGAGGACGTCGCGACCCATCTCGTCGTGATCGGGCGCGGCAAGCTGATCGCCGACTCGAGCGTCGCGGAGCTGATCGCCGCTGCCTCGGCCGGACGCGTCGCCCTGCGCACGTCCGCCCGGGCCGACGCGATGAGGGTGCTGGCCAAGGCCGGCGCCACGGTCGCCGCGACCGGCGGAGACACGCTGACGGTGTCGGGGCTGACGTCAGAGCGAGTCGTAGCAGTTCTCGGCGAGAGCGGCGTGCCGTTCTCGGAGGTGAGCGTGCATCGCTCGACGCTCGAGGAGGCGTACATGGAGCTGACCCGGAACGCCGTCGAGTTCCGGCCCGCCGAGGCCGCGCGATGAGCGCGATCGCCCGCGAGGACTTCGCGCAGCTTGTCCACGCCGAGTGGACCAAGTTCCGGACGGTTCGCGGCTGGGTGATCGGCACGGTCCTTGCCGGGCTCGTGATCGTGCTGTTCGCCTACCTGGCGACGTTCGCCCATCACGACGGCGGCCTTTGCGTCGGTCCAAACCCGTCGTCCGGCACCTGCCAGAGCTTCTCCCACCCGGGGCCGGCGATTGGGCCGGGTGGTCTGCCGGTTACCGACACGTACTACCTCGTGCACCGGACCCTGACCGGAGACGGGACGATCACCGCGCGAATCGACTCGCTCACCGGCGAGGCGCAGACCGGAGGGGGCGGTGGCAACGGCGTGAGCGTGCAAGACCTCGTGGGCGCCCCCGCGGCGGTGAACGAGTGGGCCAAGGCCGGGCTGATCGTCGCCGCCAGCACCCGGCCTGGCGCGGCCTACGCCGCCGTCATGCTCACCGGAAGACACGGCGTGCGCATGCAGTCCGACTACACGGGCGACATCGCCGGCCCGGACGTGTCGGCGCTGAAGCCCCGCTGGCTGCGCCTGAAGCGCTCGGGCCCGACGCTGACTGGCTACGCGTCCGTGGACGGGAGGGGCTGGACGAAGGTGGGCACGGCCAGGCTCGCGGGGCTGCGCGGCGCCGTGCAGGCCGGGCTGTTCGTCACCTCCCCGCCGGCCACCGATCTGAACTCGCCCCAGTTCTTCGGCGGAGAGGGCGGGGCCAACCAGGACGCGACCGGTGCCACCGCCACATTTGATCGGCTCGAACTACACGGCGGATGGTCGCCCGCCGGTTGGAGCGCCCAGGACATTGGCGCCAACACCCAGCTGCCGACGCTCAGCTCGGTCGGCTACCAGCGCACGGACGGTGGCCTCAGGATCAGCGGATCGGGAGACATAGCGCCAGCTGTCGCCGCCGGCTACACCGACGAGCAGCCACTCACCGGCGTCTTCGTCGGCCTGATCTTCCTGATCGTGCTGGCCACGATGTTCATCACCGCCGAGTACCGCCGGGGCCTCATCCTCACCACACTCGCGGCCACCCCGCGGCGCGGACACGTGCTCCTGGCCAAGGCGAGCGTGCTCGCCGCGGTCACGTTCGCGGTGGGCTCGATCGCGTGTGCCGTTTCGATCGCGATCGGCAACCACATCCTCCGCGTCAACGGGAACTACGTGTATCCGACGAGCACCCTCACGGAGTTGCGCGTGATCCTGGGGACCGGAGCGCTGCTGGCGGCTGTCGCGGTGCTCGCGCTCGCTGTCGGAACCGCGTTGCGTCGCAGCGCTGCCGCGATCACCGCCGTGATCGTGCTGATCATCCTGCCCTACATCCTCGCGACGGCGTCCGCGCTGCCCACCGGTCCGTCGGATTGGCTGTTGCGCCTCACGCCCGCTGCCGGCTTCGCGATCGAGCAGACGTTGCCCGAGTACCACCAGGTGAGCTACCTGTACGACCCCACCGGTGGCTTCTACCCGCTCGCTCCCGGGCTCGGTCTCGCCGTCCTGGGCGCCTACGCGCTGCTCGCGCTTCTAATCGCGCGGCGCCTGCTCTTGACCCGCGACGCATGAGGGAGGCTCTACGCGCCGAGTGGACTAAGCTCCGCACGGTCAGCACCACCGGCTGGCTGCTCCTGGGCACGATCGTGCTCACCGTGGCACTCGGTGCCGTCGTCGCACACGCGGTCACTTATTCGGCGGGCGGGCGCGAGGACGTCACGAAGCTCAGCCTCACCGGCGTTTACATCGGACAGGCGATCGTCGCGATCCTGGCCGTGCAGACGATCAGCGCCGAGTACAGCTGCGGCCTGATCCACGTCACCTTGGTCGCGATCCCCCGCCGGCCAGTTGTCCTCGGCGCGAAGGCCGCCATCCTATGCGCGCTGGTGCTCGCGGCGGGAGCCCTCGCCATGCTTGGCAGCGTGCTAGCCGGCCGGCTGATCCTTCCCGGCAGCGGCTTCACCATCGCGCACGGATACGCGCCGCTGTCACTCGGGCACGGCGCGACCCTCCGCGCCACCGCCGGCTCCGTGCTGTACCTGGCGCTGATTGCCCTGCTCAGCCTTGGGGTCGGGACGGCCGTGCGCGAAGCAGCGGTGGCGATCGGACTCGTACTCGGCCTGCTGTACGTGTTCCCGATCATCGCCGCTGTGATCGGCGGCTCGCGTCTCCAGCGCCACGTGGAACAGATCGCGCCGATGACCGCCGGCCTGGCGATCCAGGACACGGTCAACCTGGGCCATCTACCGATCTCGCCGTGGGCCGGCTTGGGCGTGCTCGCCGCGTGGGCGACCGCTGCCCTGCTCGCGGGGGGGCTGATGCTGAAGCTGCGCGACGCATGACCGCGCTCGAGGTGAGGCTGCTCGAGAAGCGCTATGGCGCCGTCGTCGCCCTGGCCGGGGTCGACCTGACGATCGCGCCGGGCGAGCTCGTCGGGCTGATCGGTGCCAATGGCGCCGGCAAGTCGACGCTGATGAAGATCGCCTGCGGCCTGGTGCGGCCGAGCGCGGGCACCGCGACCGTTTGTGGCGCCCCGGCCGGCAGCCGAGCGGCCCGCCGCGGCCTCGGCTATCTGGCCGAGCTGTTTCGCTTCCCCGGTTGGTTGACGGCCGCGGAGGTGCTCGCGCTTCACCAGCGGCTCGCTGGATCGACGCGCGGCCGGACCGAACGGGACGAGCTGCTCGAGCTCGTCGGCCTCAGCGATGCGGCACACCGTCGCGTCGAGGGCATGTCCAAGGGCATGCAGCAGCGGCTGGGCATCGCCCAGGCCCTGATCGGCGACCCGAAGCTGTTGCTCCTGGACGAGCCCACGAGCGCACTTGATCCGGCCGGCCGTCGCGACGTCCGAGCTCTCCTGCTCGGCCTGCGCACGCGGGGCATCGCGGTGCTGATCAACTCTCACCTCCTCGGCGAGCTGGAGCGCGTCTGCGACCGCGTGGTGATCCTGGCCGATGGATGCGTCGTGGCCGCCGGCGCCCCGAAGGAGCTCACGCAGACCGGCGGCGTGGAGATCCAGACCGGCAACGGCACCTGGCGCTTCCCGCACGCGGCGAGAGCTGACATTCCGCAGCTTGTCTCCGAGCTCGTCTCCGACGGGGTCGACATCTACGAGGTGTCGGTCATCCGCTCCACGCTCGAGGACGCCTATCTAGAGACGCTGGAGCGCGAGTGAGCGCCACTCTGATCGTCGCCCGCCACGCGATGCAGGAGACCGTTCGCCGTCGCGTGTTCGTCGTCGTGCTCGTGCTCACGCTCCTGTTCCTCGCGCTGTTCACGGTGGCGAGCGCGAAGGCGTTCGCGGCGCAGACCCCGTTCGGGTTCGGAAACGAGGGCCAGATCACGCCGGGTGACATCGCCTCGATCACGACCGTGACACTGCTCGGGCTCGGGATGTTCGGGTCGCTGTTCCTCGCCACCGTCCTCGGCGTGTTCCTCACGCTCGGCGCAGTGCGCGGCGACGCCGAACGCGGGCTGCTCCAGCCGCTCGTCGTCCGTCCACTGGGACGCCGCCAGTTCCTCCTCGGCCGGTTCGTCGCCGCGGCCGCGGTGTGCATCGTGTACGGAACGCTGCTCTACGCGGCTGTCCTGGTGATCGTCCACCAGGCGGGCGGCCAGTGGCCCGGTCACGTCGTCGGCCCGGGTGCGGCTTTGATCGCAGCGGTCATCATCCTGGTCGCGCTGTCGCTGCTCGGGTCGGTCTTCCTGTCGAGCACCGCCAACGGCATCGCGATGTTCATGCTCTACGGCGCCGGCCTCGTCGCCGGCCTGCTCGCCAGCATCGGTGCGGCGATCGGCGCCCACACCGTCCAAACGATCGCCCACGACATCGCGATTGCGCTGCCCTTCGAGGGCTTCTATCAAGCTGGGCTGTACGGACTCGCGTCGAGCCAGGCCGGCCTGGCTCGAATCATCATCAATCTCGGCCCGTTCGGCGCTCCCCAGGCCGTCGGCGTCACCTTCTACTTCTGGGCAGCGGTATATCTCGCCCTGGCCGCCGTCGCCGCGACCGTGGGGTTCGAGCGGCGGGATCTCTAGTCGGTGACCTGGCCGCTGCGGTCGATGTGCAGCGGGTTCGCGCTCAGGAGCGCCTGCATCCGGTAGGAAGACCTGAGCGTGGCCGCGAACCGATCGATCCCCCGCTCGATCTGCTCGCTGCCGAGCTCCTCGAACCCGGTGAGGTCGGAGCCAATCACCTCGATGTAGTGCCACTCCTCGCGGTCGGTGACCACGCACTCCCACGCGCGGTGGCCCTCGCGATACTCGTCGCGGACGACCGCGGCGCCGATTCCGCTCGCGCTGAAGCGTGCGTTGTACTCCGCGTGCTCACGCAGGTCCGCCTGGTCCGGTCGGTCGGCGGTGCTCATTTCACCGGTCAGAGTAGAGGACCGCAGCGCTGGGCAGCCCAGCGTACCCTTGGCGATCGTGGCGTTCGCGGCGACCTTCGCGCCGGTCGATCAGCACTACCTGCTGGAGGCCAGGCAGATGCAGGCGCTGTCCTTCGCCGTTCACATCCCGCTGGTCGCGTTCGGGATCGCGTTCCCGGTCATGGTGCTGTTCGTGGAATGGCTGGGGCATCGAACCAGCGACGGTCTGTACCTGACGCTGGCCCGGCGATGGAGCCGGGTCATGCTGGCGCTGTTCGGCGTCGGGGTTATCACCGGGACCGTGCTGAGCTTCGAGATGGGTCTCTTGTGGCCGAACTTCACCGGCACGTTCGGGGCGGTGTTCGGGTTGGGGTTCGCGATCGAGGGGTTCTCGTTCTTCCTCGAGGCGATCTTCATCGGGATCTACGTGTACGGGTGGGGGAAGCTGTCGGCGCGCGTCCACATGCTGAGCGGGATACCGATCGTGATCACGGGCTTCACCGGATCGCTCATGGTGATCTCGGTCAACGCCTGGATGAACCACCCCGGCGGCTTCCGCCTGGCGGGCGGCAAGGTGATCGACGTCGACCCCTTCAAGGCCCTGTTCGCCAACACGTACCTGTGGCACGAGCTGGTCCACATGTACGTCGCCGGATACATCGTCGTCGGCTTCATCGTCTCCGGCTGCTACGCGTTTGCTCGGCTACGCGGCCGCTGGACCCGGTACGAGCGCACCGGGCTCGTGGTCCCGCTGACCATCGCCGCACTCGCGTCGCCGATCCAGATCCTCGTCGGCGACTGGGCGGCGCGCGTCGTGGCCACGACGCAGCCGATCAAGCTGGCAGCGATCGAAGGGCTGTACAAGACGACTCGGGGCGCTCCCGAGCACATCCTCGGCTGGTACACGGCCAACCAGGTCAAGTACGGGATCGCCATCCCGCGCCTGCTTTCGATCCTCGCCTTCCACAGCCTGAACGCCAAGATCGAGGGCCTCGATGCCGTGCCGCCAGATCAGCGGCCGCCCGTCAATGTGGTGCGGGTCTCGTTTCAGCTCATGGTCGGGATCGGCACGCTGCTGGCCGTGCTCGGCGTGGCGTACCTGGTGATCTGGCTACGTCACAAGCGCCTGCCGCGGGGGCGGTGGTTCTACCAGGCGGTCGTGCTGGCTGGACCGCTGTCGGTGGTGGCGCTGATCGCCGGCTGGGTCGTCACCGAGGTCGGCCGCCAACCGTGGGTGGTCTATGGCGTGATGCGCACGAACGCCGCGGTGACCGGAGCGCATGGGATCCCGGTCAGCTACGGAGTGCTCGCGGCCAGCTACGTGCTGGTGGCGTGCGGCCTGGTGTGGGTGCTGCGGCGTCTGGCCGGAGCCCCGCTCGAGCTGCCGCCGGACCGGGACCCGCCGGAACTGGCCGCGGGCGGCGTGACGCCATGACGACCGTGCTCCAGGCGCTTCCGCTGGTGTTCGTGCTGATTGGCATGACGCTGTACGTGGTGCTGGCGGGCGCCGATTTCGGCGCGGGTCTCTGGCAGCTGTTCTCGGGCGGCGGGGAGGAGGGCGAGCAGGTGCGCGAGCATGCCCACGATTCGATGGGGCCGGTGTGGGAGGCCAACCACGTCTGGTTGATCTTCGTGATCACCGTCCTGTGGACCGCCTACCCGAGGGCGTTTTCGTCGATCGCCTCGACGCTGGCCGTGCCGCTGTTCATCGCCTTGATCGGGATCATCTTCCGCGGCGCCGCGTACGCGTTCAGGGCCGGCGCGCGGAGCCAGCGCGAGTCCGGCGCGATCGACACCGTCTTCTCCCTGTCCTCGATCCTCGCTCCGTTCGCGCTCGGGGCGGCCGTCGGAGGGATCGCGACGAACCGCGTCCCCGTCGGGAACGCGGCCGGCGCCCTGTTCTCGAGCTGGCTCAACCCCACCTCGATCTTCATCGGTGTGCTCTCGGTCCTGAGTGGCGCGTACCTCGCCGCTGTCTACCTCGCTGCCGACGCGGCCCGCGACGCAGACCCAGCCATCGAGCGGGCGTTCCGCTTGCGCGCGCTCGGCGCCGGAGTCGCGGCAGGAGGTGTGGCCGTCGCCGGGCTGTTCGTGGTCAATGCCGACAGTCACCAGCTGTTTCACTCGCTCTTGACCGGCCGCGCGCTCCCCGCGGTGATCATCTCGTTCATCGCCGGCGTGGTCACGATCGTGCTCGTCTACATCCGGCGCTACGAGCCGGCTCGGTACTGCGCCGCAGGCGCCGTCGCCGCGGTCGTGCTGGGCTGGGTGCTCTCGCGCTGGCCGACGATCCTTCCCGGGCTCACGATCCACCAGGCGGCCGCCGGACACGACACGCTGGTCTGGGTCGTCGCCGCCGTCGTCGGTGGCGGCGTGATCCTGTTCCCGTCTCTGGGCTTCCTGTTCCGCCTCACCCTGGCCGGACGTTTCGCGTCCGACGCCGAGCCCCCGCCGTCCAAACCAACCGGCTTGGGGATGCCGGACATCAGGCCCCGCCTGCTTACGCGCTCCGCAATCGCGTGCGTGATCGTGGGGTTCCTCCTGCTCAACATCGCCGACGCCGATTGGGAGCACGCCGTCGGCGTGGTGCTCCTCATCACCTTCATCGTGCTGGGGTTCCGGGTGATCGTCTTCCCGGCGCTTGGCCAAGGACCCGCTGCACCCGCGGACTGAGGCTCACTCGCCGGGTGCCGGAAGCGGCGCGGGCGTGCGGCCGAGCACTTGCGGCGCCACGTACTCGGCGATCGCCAGCGACGAGGTGGCGGCGGGAGAGGGCGCGTTGCGCACGACGATGATCCCGCCGGCATCCGTGATGCGGAAGTCGTCCACGAGCGTGCCATCGGGATCGATCGCCTGCGCGCGCACGCCGGCGCGAGCCGGCACGACATCCGGCGGACGTAGCTCCGGCACGAAGGTCTGCGCCTCGGCGACGAACGCGCGCCGCGACAGCGAGCCGTGCACCTCGCTCAGCCCGACGCGCCAATGACGGCGGGCGAGGCGCCGGAATCCGGGCGAGGCGATGATGTCGCGCGCGTCGGCCACCGACACGTCGCGACGGCGGTAACCCTCTCGAGCGAGAGCCAGGACCGCGTTGGGACCGATGTCCACGGTGCCGTCGATGCGCCGCGTGAAGTGCACGCCCAGGAACGGGAATGCCGGGTCGGGCACGGGGTAGATGAGACCCCGGACGAGGTGACTCCGGGACGGCAGCAGCCGATGGTATTCGCCCCGGAACGGGACGATCACCGGGTCTGGCCCATCGCCCGCCAGCCGCGCGAGTCGATCGGACTGAAGCCCACCGCAGAGAACCGCTCGATCGAATGCCATCGTCTCGCCGGCGTGCTCATCCTCGATGCGGATCTCGCCGCCGCTACGGTCGATCGCCGTCACCTCGAATCCGAAGCGCACCGTCACCCCGCTCCGCTCGAGTTCTGCCGCAAGCGCCTCGGCGACCGCTCTGAAGTCGACGATCGCCGTGCTCGGAGAGTGCAGTCCGCTGACACCCGTCACATGAGGCTCGACCTCGGTGAGCGCGGTGCGATTGAGGCGGCGCAACCCGGGCACGCCGTTGGCCCTCGCCCGGCGTTCGATTTCGTCCAGCCGCGGCACCTCGAGCTCGTCACGCGCCACGATCACCTTGCCGCATTCGTCGTACGGCACGCCGTGCTCGTCGCAGTAGCACTTCAGCAGGTCGATGCCGCGGCGACAGAGGGTTGCCTTGAGCGATCCCTGGGGGTAGTAGACCCCGGCGTGCATGACGCCGCTGTTGTGGCCGGTCTGGTGCAAGGCGCAGTCGCGCTCTTTGTCGACGACGGTCAGCTCCGCCTCCGGAACCAGCTCGGTCAGCCGGCGCGCGACCGCCAAGCCGAGGATTCCGGCCCCGACGATGCCTATGCGGCGCGGCGTGCTCGCCACGATGTCCAGTCCACGGGTCTCACGGCTGCTGAGAATCGAGCGTAGCGTCGTCAAGCGGAGCGCGTTGACAAGAACTCTTGTGACAGCTATCCTTGTCACAAGAACACTTGTCACGAGGAGAAGGTTATGTACCAGAACCCTGCTCTTGTCGAGGCGCTGGCTCGGGATCGGATCGACGATCTCCGTGAGAGCGCGCGGCCAAGGGCTACTAAACAACGCGAGACGCGGCGCCACCGCGTCACCCAGGCAGCCAGGGTCGGAACCGGTTGGCTGCTCGTCGACCTCGGCCTGCGCCTCGCCGCCCCCCGCGACGGTCGTGCCGCATGACGCCCCCGCGTCGTCCCCGCAGGAAGCCGGCGCCCGCGCCGGCGGCGGGGCCAGGGCCACAGCCACGGCCACGGGAAGTCATCACCGACGCCCGCGCCATGCGTGCGATCGCCCATCCACTGCGCGTGGCGCTGCTCGAGGTGATGCGACGCGACGGCGAAATCACCGCCACGCGGGCAGCTGAGCTGCTCGGTGAGAGCCCCGGGAACATGTCCTGGCACCTCCAGACGCTGGCCAAGTATGGCTTTGTCGAGGAGACCGGCGAGGGTCGCGGCCGCGCTCGCCCGTGGCGCGCGACGAACGATGCCCGACGGTTCGACACCGCGATGACCGACCCCGAGGCGGCCGCCGCCGGCGAGGCGCTCGAGCGGACGTTCCTCGAGCGGACCGTCGGCCAGCTGCGCGAGTGGTGGTCGCGCCGCCCCACCTATCCGGTGAAGTGGCGGCGCGCCGCGTTCATGAGCGAGAACTTCACCTACCTGACCGCCGCGGAGTTGCGGGAGATCATGGAGGAGATCGTCGCGATCTTCGATCGCTATATCGATCGGGAAGACAAGGACAAGCGCCCCGCCGGCGCGCTCCCCGTCCATCTCTACGCACACGGGCACCCGCTGCCGCCCACGGCTGCGGGTAACTAAGTCGCCCGTAGCGGCGGTGCGCGTACCGTGTGGCCATCGAGATGAGCGAGGCGGTGGCGCTGATCGTGCTGGCGGCCAGCCTGGTGGCGGCGATTGCCCGCCCCAGGTGGGCACCCGACTGGGCGGTCGCGGCGGCGGGCGTGGCGTTGCTGCTGGCGACCGGCATCCTCAGCCTCCACGGGGCGCGGTCGGCGGTCAACGAGCTCGGTCCAACCGTGGGTTTTCTCGCCGCGCTGCTGGTCCTGGCCGACGGATGCCGGCGCGCCGGCATGTTCGACGCGCTCGGTGCCGCGATGGCGCTCGGCTCGCGCGGGCGTCCGGCCCGTCTGCTGGCGATGGTCTTCCTGGTCGCCGCCGTGACCACCGCGGTTCTCAGCCTCGACGCCACCGTCGTCCTGCTCACGCCGATCGTGTTCGCGACCGCAGCGCGGCTGCGCGTCAACCCGCGCCCGGACGTCTACGCGTGCTCTCACCTCGCCAACAGCGCGTCGCTGCTGCTGCCGGTGTCCAATCTCACGAACCTCCTCGCCTTTCAGGCCACCGGACTGTCGTTCACGCGGTTCGGCGGGCTGATGCTCCTCCCATGGCTCGTCGCCCTGCTCGTCGAGTGGTTGGTGCTCCGCCGCTCATTTGCCGACGATCTGCGCGGCCCGGCCCGGTCGACCCGGGTGGCCGAGCGCCCCGAGCTCCCGTGGTTCGCCCTCGCGGTCGTGGCGCTCGCGCTCGTCGGGTTCGGGCTGAGCGCGCTGATCGGCATCGCGCCGGCCTGGATCGCTGCCGGCGGGGCGCTCGTGCTGGTCTTGCGCGAACGCGTCCCGCCCGCCGAGATCGCGCGCGCGGCGCAGCCGACGTTCCTCGTGTTCGTGCTCGCGCTCGGCATCGTCGTCCACGCGGCGAGCCAGCACGGACTCTCGAGCGCGGTCGCCGACGTGATTCCCCACGGGACGACGCTGCCCGTCCTCCTCGCCGTGGCGGGAATCAGCGCGGTGCTGGCCAACCTCGTCAACAACCTGCCCGCGACGCTGATCATCCTGCCCGTCGCGGTGAGCAGTGGCACCGGACAGGTCCTGGCGATGCTCGTCGGGGTCAACATCGGCCCCAACCTGACCTACGTCGGGTCGCTCGCCACGCTGCTGTGGCGGCGGATCGCGCACGCGCACGACCAGGAGACGGACGTGGGCGAGTTCACGCGCCTGGGGCTGCGGACCGTGCCGCTCGCCCTCGCGTCCTCGACGCTCGCCCTGTGGTTGGCTTTGCAGGTTCTCTGATGCGCGCGGTCGTATGGATAACCGAGGGCACCTGGGAGGCGTGCGTCGACCAGGCGGCGGCTTTCCTGCCGCCGGACGCCGAGGTCACGCTGCTCCACGTGGCGCCGAGCGACGTGGAGGAGTTCGCCGCGCGCGGCCCAGCGCGTCTGCTCGGGCGCCACCCACCGCCACCGCCTCCCGGGGAGCCCCCGTTGCGCGCGATCGCCGACGAGGAGGCCGAGGCGCTGCTCGCCGACGCGCTCGCCCGGTTCGGGCGACCGGCTCAGACCGTCCCGCGGCGAGGCAGGATCGAGCGGGAGGTCGTAGCCGCCTGCGCCGGCGCCGACCTGGTCGTGCTCGCTCGGGACGGCGAGCCCCGGCTCGGCCCCAAGAGCCTGGGGAAGCACACGCGATTCGCCCTGGACCACGTGCCCTGCCAGGTTCTGCTCGTATGGCCCGAGCCCCCGCCGGGGATCGAGACGATCCCGCCGCCGCCGGGTCACCACTGAGCACGGACGGCTTATCGGGCTGATCCCTCGGTAGAACAGGCCCGGGCCAAGAGTCCGGAGAGCTGGACGAAGGCCAGCGTCCCTGGGTGCTGACGATGGTGCCCGACCCGGAGTCGCGCTATCCGGGCGAGCGCGCGCTCGGTCGCCCCAGCTCGCTTGTGCCGGTGCTCCGCGCAGTCCCGTTCGCTTGCCAATCCACGCCGTTCGGGTCGCTAGCGCCGGTCCACTGAATGTCTCTGCCGCTGAGCGCTCGGGCCAGGCTGGCGCGGTTGGTGATCTCGAGCTTCCGGAAGGCCTTCTGAAGGTGGTACGCGACTGTAGGGACGCTGATGAACAGCTGCGTGGCGATGTCCATGTTCGACGCGCCCGCGCTGGCCAGCCGCGCGATCTGCTCCTCCTGCGGGGTGAGCTGGTCCAGGGTGTCGGCCGCACGTCGTCGCACCTGTTCACCCGTGGCGAGCAGTTCGGCGCGCGCGCGTTCGGCAAACGCCTCGGCTCCGATATCGCTGAGCAGGTCAAGCGCCGCGCGGAGCTGTTCGCGCGCGTCCCGACGACGCCGCTGTCGCCGTAGCCATTCTCCGTACAGTAGGTGCGCGCGCCCAAGCTGCGGGACAACGAGTGTGCGGGTCAGATGATCGATCGCGCCTTGGTAGAGCTCCTCGGCGCGTTCGCGATCGGCGAGCAGCGCCTGGGAGCGGAGCAGCAGCCCTAGCCCCCAGTCGGTGCCCGTCGCCTGGACCCGGATGCTCAGCCGCTCGAGTGCCGCTTGGGCGACTTCGAGCTCGCCACATCGAACTGCCGCCTCGACCAGCTCCGGATCCACGTTTAGGTGCAGCAGCCGATCGTCACCTCTGGCCTTTTGAGCGGCCCGCAATGCGTCGCGATAGTTGCCAAGCCCGAGCTCAAGCACCGCAAGCGCCAACTGGACCACGCGAATCCCAACCCCCCTGCCCAATCTGGTGAACTCGGCGATCAACGTAGCGGCCGCGCTCCGGGCCTCCGGTTCACGGCCACGCCAGGCCAGCGCGGACATCTCTGGGGTGGCGTACCCACCCGGGTGGCCGGCGCTCGGAGTGGCCGCCGCCAGGTCCCTCGCCTCCGCGGTCATGCGCTCCGCGGCAGCGAAGCGGCCCGTGACGACGTCGAAGTGGGGAATCCGGCCGAGTCCGATCGGCAAGGCGTTGACCGCCCCACGCACCCGCGCGGCCGTGGCCCACCTCGCCGTGAGAACCTGCCAGGCTCGGTCGTCGTAGAACTCAGGCGCCGCGATCCACGCGATCGGGAGCCAGCTCAGCTCTTCGTCGGTCATGGGCTGATCGGCGGTGACGGCGTCGAGGATCGGGCGGATGATCGCGACACCAGCCTCGTCGCCCGACTCGAGCAGCGCCGCGAACCCGTCCAGGAGGACATCGACGACGGTCGGAACCGGGTCAGGAGGAAGGGCCCGATGCACCTCTAGCACTCGTGCCACGCCATCAGCGGCGAAGGTCCCGGCCAGGTGAGCGGCGTCGAACGCCTCAAGCAAGGTGTCGCGAGCCTCGCGCGCGTCATAAGCAGCGATCATCCTTGCGGCTATCAGCAACGTTGCGGCCGCATCGCCCGGCCTCCCAAGCGTGAAGTCGATCAACCCCTCAAGCCGCGTGGCTCGGGAGCACGAGATCGGGTCAGACAGTGCCGAGGCGGCCTGCCTCAGAGCCGTGCGAGCCGCAACCGGCTGGTCCGCGAGCAGGCGAGCATGCGCGCACTCCAGAAGGCGCTCGGCGCGACGCGATTCGTCCGGGCTGAGCTCCGCGGCGCGCTCCAGGAAGTTCGCTCTGCTCGCCCACCCTCCCCGACGACGAGCGCGATCCGCCGAGCGCTCGAGTTCACGAGCGATCGCCTCGTCCGGGGCGACCGCAGCGGCCGCCAGATGCCACGCCCGGCAGTCGGCGTCACGGACCGGATCGGTTGCGGCGGCGAGGGCTCTGTGGGCGCGCCGGCGTTCGGGTCCGGACGCCCCGTAGTAGGCACCCGCACGCATCAGTGGATGGTTGAAACGGATGCGCGGCGAGCACGAGAGGTATCGCTCGACCGTCGAGAGGTCGATCGAGGAGGGCGTCAGTCCGTACTGCTTCCAGGCGGCACGCCAGAACAGCCCGGGGTCGCCGGACGGATCGGCCGCTGCTAGCAACAACAGCGTCTGCGCCTCGCTCGGCAACGCGCGCAGCCTGGCAACCGCCCGCTCGTCGAGCCGTCGCCCCAGCGGAAGCAGTTCCGGCAAGGGAGCCAGCCCCTCGAGCTGATCTCGCGTGAGCTCCGGCACAAGCTCGATGATCGCGAGCGGGTTGCCCTGCGTGTCGGTCACGATCCGGTCGGCCACCGATTGGTCCACCGCTCCCCCGGCCACGGATGCGAGAAGCTCGTGAGCTGCGTCTGCGTCAAGGCCCGAAAGCCGCATGTGCGCGAGGCCTTGGAGCGTGGTTACGCGCTCAGCCACGTGAGTAGCGAAGATCATTGCGACACGATCGGCAACCAAGCGGCGTGCCGCAAAGCCGAGCGCGTCGATCGAGGCGCGGTCGAGCTGGTGGACGTCGTCGATCAGGCACAGAACCGGTTCCTCCATCGCCGCGTGGCTGAGCAGCGCTAACGCCGCCATGCCGACAAAGAACCGGTCCCGCGGTGCAGACGCGGTGAGCCCGAAAGCTGACCGAAGCGCCTCCGCGTGCGGCTCGGCAATCTCGTCGATGCGATCGTGCAGCGCTAGCAGCAGCTGATGCAGCCCGGCGTAGGCGATGTCGACCTCAGGATGAACGCCGGCGGCACGGAGGATCGTCATCCCGGTGCCGCCGGACTCCGCGTACTCGAGAAGCGCCGTCTTCCCTACCCCCGTTCCGCCGACCAGCACCAGAACGCCGCTGGTAGCAGCTCTCGCCTCAGTGATCAGACGATCGAGCGCCTGGGTTTGGGCCTCTCGACCTAGGAGCCTCACGCCGCAATGGTAATCCGCCGCTGCCGGCGCTCCCGCCCCGACTACTGGGCGCGGACTATATAAGTGGATGATGCGAGCCCGGAGGACATGGGCTAAACACCAGCCCATGGGAGCAAGCCGCGATCGGGTCGCGCGGGCTCGTGCCACGAGCGCGGAACCCGACGGAAGGTCATACGTGACGCACCTGCCTAGAGGACTCCGCTGGCGGTGTCGCTAACACTCGCCGAGGCAGAAGATCGCGGTCCGCTGACGACGAACTCGCGCCGCGTCAACCTGCCCGCCATGTTCTTCGCGTTGGCCCGCTCGAAGGTCTTCCTGTGCGGCGCCGTCGACGAGAGCCTGCGCGCGGAACACGGTATTTCTCTCGAGGTATTTGACGCGATGACGCTGATCTCCGAGTGGAGCGGAGAATGTGACGAGCCCAGACTTGGGCCAGCCCTCGCCCTCCCGCCGGACCGCGCCCGCCTCCTCATCGACTCCCTGCTGGCCAACGGATACGCGAGCCGCCCCGAGCCGCCGGCCGGTGCGGAGCCGACCTTCGTCAGGTTGACGTTGCCGGGCACGCTTCTGCTCAGCCGGGCGTCCCGAACTGTGGACCACGAGCTGAACCGAATCATCGGCTCTGTGCTCTCCCGCCTCGATATCGCTGAGCTGAGTGACGCCCTGACGATGATCCGGCAGCGCTCAGCTCGATTCCTGACCTCTTAGTGCGCAGATCGTCTCGTTGGTCCGTCTGGAGTCGCGATAAGATGCTTTCTCGGCAGCATCCTTTTGCACTTCGTGACTTGGCGCTCCTCAGATCTATGCCAGACCTGAAAACATTCTTCAACGAGCTTGTTCGTTTTGAGGTGGAGATGTGGGACGCCGTAGACGCGCGACTTCGTGCCGAGCACGGAGTGCCGCTGGGACGTTTTGAGCCGATGCGCGTAATCGCGTCGACCCCTAATTGCCGGGTCTATGACATCGCGCACGCGCTCTCGCTCACCACCGGCGGCACCAGCAAGTTGGTGGACCAGATCGAAGCAGCTGGCCACTGTCGGCGACGGCCAAACCCGGACGATCGACGCTCATCGATCATCGAACTGACGGCGGCCGGAAGTCGCCTCGTCGAGAAGGCAACGAAGACGGTGGAGGACGAGCTTGAGCAGCGCATCGGGTCGGTGTTGCCGGATCGGTCGCTCCACCAGCTGACCGCGAACCTCGTCAAGCTGCGAGAGAGCGGGCGGGAGAACGCCGCCGCGGCGTGATCTCTCGGCTGGGCTTACGTTCCGAGCGTCGTCCCGTCTCCCAGCGCCTCCAGCAGCGCTGCCAGTTGCCGCAGCGACGACGGACTGAGAGCTGACCCGATCTCAGCCCGAAGGGCGGCCTCGACCGTCTCAGAGGCCTGGCTCAGAAGCGTTCGGCCCTCGGGTGTGAGCCCGATGATCGTCGACCGCCTGTCGTCGGCGTTCGGCCGCCTCCGGCAGAGACCGGCCGACTCGAGCCTGTCGACGAGCTTGCTCACGCCGCCCGTGGTGAGACTCAGCACGTCCGCGATGTCACGAACCTGGCAGCCCTCGCGGCTGTTGATGACACTGAGGACCTCGAACTGGCCGACGACCAGCCCGAGTTCGCTCATCAGCAGCGAGTCGAGATGGCCGCGAAGCCGCGACTCGACCCGCCTGAGCTGGATGAAAAGCAATCGGAGTTGTGTGGTCCTCATCGAGCGGCCCGGACAGACCCGTCCACGGAAACCCAACCCGATCGCGCTTCAAACGCGACACCGTCGCGGTCCCGGGGTGGAAATGCCGCCGGCGCTATCCACCAGTCTCGACGGTGACCGTCATCGCGATGCGTTTGACGAGATCTGCGAGGCCGCCGTGGGTTCCAGCGATACTGTCCGATGCGCCGTCGGACCAGGCCCGCAGGTCGGTGACGTCGACCACGCACACGAAGTCCGGCCGATTTTCGCTGCTGCCGGGCCAGTCCACGCTTCGATGCAGGTTCCAGCTGAGCACACTCTCCTCGCCCAGCGCGGCTGGCTTGACATCGGCCTCGATCCGCTCGCCGAACTCATGCGCCGCTCCCGGATCTCGGAGAAAATAGGCGAAGAAAACTCTGGGCATCTTGACCGTTCTAGAACCGGTTGCCGTTGTACTCCACCGTACGCTTGCTGTCAAGCAGCTTAGCTGGAAGCCGCTTAAGGCGATGTTACTTGAAACGGGCTACCGAAACCGGTCCCGTGCGTGTGTATACCGCCCTCGTGCTCGTGGGCTGGACGCGGCGGAAGGTGCCGGCGCGCTTGCCCTGAATGGCCGCCGCGATTGGTGCTAGCCACTACGCCGGCGTGTCCGGCGACACCGTCGGCGCCGCATCGCCGCGCATCCAAGCCGCGCGCTGGTACTCGGTGAGCCCGAACAGAGATGCGATCGCGACCAAGCCCCCGACGCTGAGCGCGGGAGCGAGCGAGTGGTTGAAGAGGACCGAGCAAAGAAGGCCGGCGAAGCCACCCACGAGTACCGCCGTGACGACCGCGATCATCCCGGCCGCGGTCAGAAACCCTTGACGCCGCCCATGCGAGAGGCCGCGGACCGAGATCTGCTCCTGCGGAGGGATGCGCGGCATGTAGTCGGTGAGTTGAGGGACCTGCTCGAAGTAGAACGCCCTCAGCTGCGAGATCCGCCGAGCGTAGCCGTGGTCCTCGATGCCTGACTGCAGGACCCGCTGGAAGGTCATCAGCCCGATGAGCGCAAGTGTCGCCAGCAGCGCCAGGCCGAACGCGTAGAAGGCCGTACCGACACGACTCGCGGTGGCGATCAATCCCAGCGCGACCAGGCCTCCGGACACCGCGCTCAGGAACATGCTCGCGCGTCCCGTCGATTCGGAGATAGTCGCGGATCTGGCGCCTTGCAGGAAGAAGTGCTCGGTGGTGATGATCGAAAGCGCCGACGGGGGAAAGTCGGGAGGCTTCGAGCTCCCGGCGCTCGCGTCCTCAGAATTGCCTTCCACGGAAGGAACAGCATACACCAACGCCGCGCCAGGCGACGGCGTCGCCCTCAAGTTCGAGGCATTCGACGGACGGCCCCTTCGGGACCAAATGAGAAGAACGCGCGGGGCATGAGCCGCCTAGTCGGTGTGCCGGGTCGCCCTGGCGAGGTTGGCGCGTAGCTCATCCGCGTTCATGCGAACGACGAACGTGGGTTGATCGACGTCTAGGCGCCAGGCATCGGCCAGACCGCCGGCGTCGACCGTGTCGAACCCGAACTCGTTGTACAGGTTCGTGACGAGCGCCTTTGCCTCCGGGTCGTCACCGGCGTGCGCGAGCGCGCGACGGTTAGGCGTTCCCTCGGAGGTCCCGTCGCTGACGATCTGCGCAGCGTCGATGTGATTGAAGGCGCGGATCACTCTGCTCGAGGCGAGGTGCGCCTGGACGTACTGCGGCACGGTGAGCTTGCCTGAGTCGATGTCGACGATTGGGCCGTCGCGCTTGGCGAAGTAGTTGCACGTGGTGAGCACGATCTTGCCCGCGAACGGCTCCGGGGGCACCGCGTCGCTGCCCGTCAGGGGAATCGCGACGATCGCGAATTCACCGGCCTCGCCCGCGTCGGCCGCCGTGGCGGCCTGCGCACCCGGCCCGAGCTCCGCGATCAAGTCGCCGAGCGTTTCCGGTCCGCTGTTGTTGGCGATCACCACGTCGTAGCCGCACCGGATCGCGGCGATCGAGAAATTGCGGCCGATGTGGCCAGCGCCGATGACCCCGATAGTCGTCATTCCTGCGACCTCCAGTTGATTGATTGCATCTGGCCGAGTTAGAGAACGAGCGCGAGTTTCCCGTACGGGTGCGCGCCCTGGAGCGCCTCGACGGCTCGCCGCGCCTCGTTGAATGGGAACGTTTGCGCGATCGGAACGGTCAGCTTGCCCCGCGCGGCCAGATCGATGATCGAGCGTCGCGCCGCGGCGCGAAACGGACCGCTCCGGGGGTTGGCGGCCCCGACGATCTGGAAGCCGTCGCGCTTGGCGCGCCCAAACGCGGCGGTCGAGACGACTCGCTGCCGGGCTGAGACGAGTGCCAGCGAGACGTCGATCGCCTCGTCGACACCAACGGTGTCGATCACGGCGTCGACGCCATCAGATGCCGCCTCCCGGACACGGTTCTCGAGCCCCGGGCCGTAGGCGACGGGCGCTGCGCCGAACCCGCGGATGGCGTCGAAGTCGCGCTCGGCGGCGGTTCCGATCACCGTCGCTCCGAGCAGCACGGCCTGCTGCACGACGCTTGTCCCAACCCCGCCGGCAGCGCCGTGAACGAGAACGGTCTCACCCTCAGAAATGCCGACAACGTGGACGGTCTCGGCTGCGGTCGTCCCGACCAGAAGGAGGTTCGCTGCCTGGGCAAACGTCAGCGTAGGCGGTTTGGCGAACACGTCCGCCGCACCCGCGCGCAGTGCCGACGCATACCCATCGGTGACCTGAAAGGCGACGACTTCGTCGCCCACCGCTCCGCCGCCGGATGCGATCTCCGCACCGGGCCCAAGTGCACCGAGCACGCCGGCGACTTCGTACCCGATGGTCAACGGCAGCAGCTTTGGGTCTTGGCCCGGGCCGAAATGCTTGTAGTCGGCAGGGTTCATACCTGAGGCCCGTACCTCGACGATCACCTCACCCGGACCCGGGTCATCGAGCTCCACCGAGATCTCCTCGAGCACCTCGGGACCGCCAAAGGCTTTAGCGACCCACCTCCGGGCTGTGGTCATCAGCGTCGCTCCTTTTTCCGATTTCGCCTCAAGGGCGGTTGCCACTTGCGATGTTCCGGGAAGCCACTGACTGCAGCAAGTCACTGACGCGGAAGCTACTGTAGCAGAAGCTGTTTACAAGTAGTAGTGCCAGTGTTTTCGCTCCCGCGGCCGACCACGCGGGATCGGTGGCTATCACGGCGGTGAGGACCGTCGAGACAGCGGCGAGGCGTCGCCGTGGGGGTCGGACTCCAGGGTCCCGCCCGCCGCGAGCCGCGTCAGCGGAGTTTCGAAGTCGATGTCGTCCGCTGTCCGCTCGGCACGCGCGGCGTTGCCGGCGAATCGGTGCTGGTAGGCCGACCAGGCCTGCTCGGCGACTCCGTGTTCGATCCCGGCGTGGACGGTGAGGGCGAGTTCGGTCGCCGCGCGGCGTAGCGTCACCGACGTACTCAGAATGATGCGCTCCGTCAGGGCGGCGACGTGCGCCAGCAGCGTCGTCGGCGAGGAGGAGAAGAACGGCGGGTTGTGGTGCTCGCCGATTGCGAACACGTCGAGCCCGACCTCGTCGGCGCGCTGGGCGATCCGGACGATCGCCCTGATCCGCTCCGCCTCGCTCGGCGTCCTCCCCGAGACCGGGTCACGGGTGACGTCACTGACCGAGAAGATTCCAAACTGCATAGCGACAGACCTTTCGTTTGCCCGCTACCGCGCCGGGCCGCGGTTCAGCTGGAAACGTCATTTTGCTTCGCCCGACCCACGCTGATCCAGGCGAAGGGCCCGGAGCTAGGCCGGATTCGCTCATGGTCCCAGATCGTCAGCCCGACCAGAATCAAAGCGACCCCGACCGACAGCCACGACGCAGGAAGATCCCGGCCGAGCACGCCGAGCAGCGCGAGCGCTGCCACGGCCAGCAGTCGTTGCGGGCTCAGCGAGCTGATCATCCGCAGGCGCACGAGCGATTCGCCCAGCAGATAGACGGCCGGGCCCGCGACGGTCATGATCACCCCGGCGGTCGCGAGTCGATGGTCGGGATGGGCGATCAGCAGATCATCGGCAACCGCGACCATGATGATCCCGGTGACGATCGGCAAGTGCAGATAGGTGTATGCGTCGCGTGCGAGGCGGCCCGGGTCCTCGGCTTCCGCGATGTTGCGCTGCGCGTGCTCGGCGACCTCATCGAAGTACAGCCACCACAAAGCGCCGGTGATCACAACCGCGATGACAAGAGCGAACGTGACGCGCGAGGAGAGCCCGTGGCTCGAGGCTGTCGCGCCCGTGACGACGATCGATTCGCCCAGCGCGATGATCAGGAAACCCTGGAAGCGGTCGGCGAAGTGAGCGCCTTCGACGTCCCAGTCGGTCGTGCTTGACCTCCCGAGCCACGGTGTGCGGTAACCGACCAGCGGCGCCACCAGGTCGACCGCGAGCGCCGGCCCCCACAGCGCAAGGCGGGCGGAGCCTGGTGCGAGCGCGCCCGCGAGCCAGAGGACGCTCGACGCCAGGCACCAGACAACGATCCGCTCGAACACCGGCCGGAGGGGCTCTCCGCGTTGCAGCAAGAGCAACGCGGCGACGTCGCGCCCCAACTGCAGTGCCACGTAGCCGACGGCGAACAAGATCGCATGACTCTTGAAGGCCGTCGGGATCGCGGCCGACATCAGCAGGCTTGCGAGCGCCACGCCGGAAAGCACGGCTCGCACCGCCACTGAACGGGGGTCGAACCAGTTGACCATCCACGTCGTGTAGATCCACGCCCACCAGACCACGAGCAGCAGAAACGCCGCTCGCCCGATCGCGTCCAACCGCAGGTTGCCATCGATCACCAGGTGCGAGAGCTGGGTGACCGCGAACACGTACACGAGATCGAAGAACAGCTCGAATGCCGTCGTCCTCTGTTCCGCGCCTTCTCGCGGGCGCAGGTGCGGGGAACGTTCAGCCAACGTCTTCACCATGCCGAGGCGTTCCGCTCGGCGGGCTTGCCACGGGGCGCCGAGAAGCGGGCTTGGTGTTTCATGCGACGAAAGTATCGTCACCGCCGTGATCACTTCGAGCTCGCGAGAGAGTCAGCCTTGGCCTCACGGATCGGCATGCTGATGCTCCGCGCGCGCTAGGAGGCAAGACCTTGCCGACCACCTACGTCCACAGGTGTAGCGCGCCTCTGGTCTCCGCCCAGTCGTCAACCCGCAAGCTCGGCCATTCGCTCACCGCGCGCCTCACACGAACGAGATTTGGTCGCCGGTGGAACGCAGGATCGGTACGGCTCCAGTCGCGTTCCCGTCTGCGCCCGTGAGCAAGCCAAGCGTGAACAGCACGGCGAGGGTCCCCTGCGAGGCGGTCAACGCCTCGATCCTGGCCAACAGACGCTCGGCCGCGGGGTTCCATGGCGTGATCGTTCCGGTCGCGTCAGCGGTTACGATTGCGTCGCCGGCGGCCTGCACCGTGCAATCGCTCAGCTCGCTCAAGCCGTCCTCCTCACTCGCTCCGGTTCAACGGCGGGATCGCCGTCGCTGTGTTTATCGATCGTTATAATAAATCCATGGAAGCGACTATCATGCAAGCTAGTCTGAGTCGTGGGTCTGATCGCTGGGTCCGGCACGAACGAGAGGCACGGCGCCGGCAATGAGCGGGCCAGCCAACCTTCCCGCCACGATGCGGGCGGTCGTACTGGATGCGCCCGGGCCGCCCGAAGCGCTGGCGATTCGCGAGTTGCCGGTCCCGAAGCCTCGGCACGGCTGGGTGCTGATCAAGGTCGAGGCGTTCGGCTTGAACCGCTCCGAGCTCCATACGCGGTTGGGGCTCGCAGAAGGGGTCACTTTTCCGCGCGTCTTGGGGATCGAGGCCACGGGACTTGTAGCCGCCTGCCCGGGCGCCGAGTTCGCCCCTGGCCAGAAGGTGATGGCGATGATGGGAGGTATGGGGAGGGTGTTCGACGGCGGCTACGCCGAGTTCACCTGCGTGCCTGCGACCCAAGTTCTTTCGTTCGACAGCGACCTCGACTGGGCGACTCTGGGCGCCATCCCGGAAATGCTGCAGACCTCCTACGGCTCGCTCACGATCGGGCTCGACGCCGAGCCGGGAGAGTCCGTCCTAATCCGGGGCGGAACCTCGTCGATCGGAATGGCGACCGCCGTCCTCGCGAAGCGGCGGGGCATGACGGTGCTCGCGACGACCCGGAACGCCGGCAAGACGGCTGCGCTCGAGCGAGTCGGCGTTGACCACGTGCTCATCGACGGCGGCGAGGTCGCATCCCAGGCGCGGGCGATCTTCCCGGACGGCGTTGACAAGGCGCTCGAGCTGATCGGAACGCCAACCCTGCCGGACACGCTCCGGGCCACTCGGGTTCATGGGGTCGTGTGCTTTACCGGGATGCTGTCCAACGAGTGGACCGTCCGCGACTTCTATCCGATCGACTACTTACCGCGGGGGGTACGGCTGGCGGCCTACGGCGGCGATGCCGGTGATCTGCCCGGCGAAGTGCTCCAGCGCTTCCTGGAGGATGTGGCCGCCGGCGTTGCCACGGTGCCTGTCGGCCACGTCTACCGGTTGGACGAGATCGTACAGGCGCACGCCGATATGGAAGCGGGAAAGAACGCAGGAAAGCTCGTCGTCGTGCTCTGAGCCGCGAACGGGGCTTCTCGGCGTGCTGGCGGTGCCGGGCCAGCCGTCCGTGCTGATCGCGCGGCTCATCTTCAACTGAGCGCCTACGCCGGGCGGCCTGATAACCGTGGTCAAGGCTGCGAGAAGCTGAGCACGATGCGGCCCCGCCCCGTCTGCTTGGCGAACGCCTCGTACGCGGCGCGCGCGTCGTCTAGATCATAAGTCTGCGCGACGGGGGTGTGCAGGCGCCCGGCGCTGGCCATCTCGGCCAGCGTGCCGAGCGCGGGCGCGTCCATGCGGCCGCCGGAGCGGAAGACGTCGATGCCACGCTCAGATGACGGGAGCGCCGTGACGGTGACGTACTTCCCGCCGTCCCGAATTGCTGCCAGGGCAGGACCCGCGATCGAGGCGGTATCGAGGAGTGCGTCGGCGCCGCCGGGGACGACCGCTCGGACGGCCGCTCCGAGCTCGGGGTCCTCGGCACTCACGACCGCCGATGCCCCGAGGTCGAGGGCGTCTTGCTTTGCCGCTTCGTGGACGACGCCAATGACCGTGAAGCCGCGAGCGGTGGCAAGCTCGACCGCGAAGCCACCGACGCTGCCGGCAGCGCCGGTGACGACCAAGGTCTCTCCGTCGGCCAGCTTGAGATCGGCCAGAGCGCGCCAGGCGGTCAGGCCATTCAGCCCGACGGTTGTCAGCTGGGTGGGCGGTAGACCGTCCGGCGCGGTCACCAGATTTCCAATCGGCAGGGCGACCGAGGACGCGTGGGTGCCACGGATCGATTCGAACCACAAGCTGAACCCGAGGACCCGCGACCCGATGAGTGAACGCGCGACGCTTTCCCCAACCTCGACGACGCGTCCGACTAGATCCCACCCAGGCGTGTAGGGCGGAGCCGAGGCCGCCGGCAAACGGGGAGCCGCGGCGCCGGTGACGACGGCGACGTCGGCAGGGTTGACGGTGGCCGCCTCGGTGGCGATGAGCACCTCGCCCTGACCCGGAGCGGGGTCGGGCAGCTCTGAAACCCTCACGTGTTCGACGCCGAATTGACTGATCTGGACCGCTCTCATCTTCTCGCTAGCTCGTGGGATTTACGGCGACCGCGGGCAAAACGCGGCTCACGGTGCCACTCATACCTAGCCGATCGGCGAAGGTCCACCCGTCACAGGGTGGCCGGCCGCCGCGACGGTATCATAACGCTTCTACAAAAGCAGCTTCTGTATAAGCTGCTTGCTCACGGCCGACGAAGGAGGCATCCCGATGGCCCAGCTGCCAACCCCGTCCAAGGGGATCTTGCTTACCCATTTCATCGTGTCGGAGGACGTCGAGCGTTCGAGGCGCTTCTACACCGACGTGCTCGGCGGCGAGATTGTCCTCCAAGGCGACGAGACACAAGGGGAGCCGACGATCGTCGCGCTCGCGAACGGATGGATAACGATCAACGTTGGCGGCGGCCCTACGGCGGACAAGCCCACGGTGACGCTGCGGGCGCCGACCAACCCGGACGAGGTGAGCGCGTTCCTGAACATCCGCGTGGCAGACATCGACGCGGTCACCCGCGAATGGGGTGGCCGCGGCGCCGAGTTCCTGACGCCTCCGATCGATCGCGGGGTCGAGCTCCGCTGCTACATGCGCAATCCGGACACCTAAGCGTCGACCCGGGTGGTGGGTGCGCCCATCCGCTCCCCCAGGCCGACTAGGTCGCGCCGGCTCAGATGGACCGGACGGCTCGCTCTCCGTCCTTGGCCTCGATAGAAATCACGTCCAGACCGCCGATGTGCGAGCGCGAATGGACCGCGTGTGACCCCTTCCCGAGCGCAGCGATTCCGCCGGCGACATGAAGCTGATCGATCCGGCCGGCGACGTCTAGGGTCACCACGCCGTCGCCGAACGTGACGAGGCGCCCGCCGATCGCGACCTTTCGAAGATGCCCGCCTGGCTGGACGCTCAAGGCGATCGCAGGCAGCTTGGTCTGAACGCCCTTCACGAGGCTCAGGCCCTCACCGCCGGACGTGGCGAGATCGCCGCCGATCTCGATCTCGGGCAGCTCCCTCGCTATTTGTATGCCGACCGCACCGTCACCTCTCGTGCTGATGCTCGCGAAGTAGGCGTGGCGGAGCGTCCCGTCGTACAGGTTGAATCCACGCGCTCCGATGCCGTGCGTATCTAGAGCGGCGGTGAGCCGAATCTCGTCCATAACGCCGAAGTTCACGACGCCGATGGCACTCGGACCGTGTGACGTGATCGGTTCAAGTGCGTTCCATTTGCCGACGCGTCCCCAGTTGTCGAGGACCATGTCGTTCGCCCCGTATGTGGTCACTGGGCCGGCGTTGACGACCTCTCCGACACATGCGCCAGCCACCACGAACACTCCGCCCGAGATCAGGTCTGGCGTCCCGGGGGTGATGCCGCCGTCCGCGTGGATTTCATCCGTACGTAGCATGTCGACCTCGACCCGCCCCCCAGACGCACCGGTACCGGCAACGAACACCCCGCTCCCCCGGACCGGACGCTCAACAGATCCCGCGCTGATCCCGAGCAAGGTCGCCGCGACCGTTGCCCCCTGATCGGGCTGGCGGTTCCACAGAGTGAAGGCTCCCTGCATTGCCTCGACTCCAAAGCCAGCCGGCCGACTGGTCCGTCCTCGGGTGTCGGCGCGCTCGACCCTCAAACCGTCGACGTCTACATGCCCACCCCTAACGCGCCCGTCAACCAGCAGACACACCTGGCCCACGGTCTCGACATCCTTGAGCACGAGCTTTCCGAGCGTCTCCTCGTTCAGGTCGTTCAGGATCGCCAGCTCGTGTTCGGCGGTTTCCACGCGGACGTCCTCGAGGACGTTGTCGCGAGTGAGCTGCAGGCCCTTGGCCCCGAAGCGAAGCTCGCCTCCACGCAGTCGAACGCCTGGGGCGAGACGCGTCATCGGCATCCCAGCGAGAACGCCGTCGACTTCGATGGCCGCGCCCTCCCGCTCGCAGGCATCGATGAACCCCGCAGCCGTCGATACCTTGGTCCATCCCGTCATCTCTAGAGCCTCCGGGCGTCGTCGTCGTGGCGCTCAAGGGCGCCCGACCAACCGTATCATGTGTATGTCCTGTAAGCTACTTTCGCGGTAGCAATTGCTTAGTTGTCGAGCGCGACCGCTTTCCTTCGGTCTGCCTTGAGGAGGACACCACGCGATACCGAACCCTTGGACGGACCGGCATCAAGGTCAGCCCGTATGCGCTCGGCACCTTGATGTTGGCGTCGTCGATCGGTAACCCCGACCCTGACGATTCGATCCGCATCATCCACCGAGCGCTAGACGCCGGAATCAACTTCCTCGACACCGCGGACGCCTACGGCGACTCTGAGCAGATCGTGGGCAGGGCGCTCAAGGACCGTCGCGACAACGTCGTGCTGGCCACAAAGGTCAGCCGCCCGATGGGGGAGGACCCCAACCAACAGGGCGCGTCCCGTCGCTGGATCATGACGGCGGTCGAGAACTCACTCCGCCGCCTCCAGACCGACCACATCGACCTTTATCAGATCCAGCGACCCGACCCTGATACCGACGTCGAGGAGACGCTCTCGGCGCTTAGTGACCTCATCCATGCCGGGAAGGTGCGTGCGATCGGGACCTCGACGATGCCTGCGTCGGACATCGTCGAGGCGCAGTGGGCCGCCGAGCGGCACGGCCTCGAGCGGTTCCGCACCGAGCAGCCGCCTTACTCGCTTCTCAATCGGGGCGTTGAACGCGAGGTCCTGCCAGTCGCGCAGCGCTACGGAATGGGCACGCTCGTCTGGGGACCGTTCGCACAGGGGATGCTCACCGGCCGCGTCCGCCAGGGCCAGCGCAACGACCTGCGCCGCGCCGGTGTGTTCAGGCACCTAAACGACGAGCGCCGAGTCGAAGTCGTCGAACGCTTCATCGCCCTCGCCTCGGAGCTCGGCCTGCCGATGACGCATCTGGCGATGGCCTTCGCCACTACACACCCCGGTGTCACCAGCGCGATCGTCGGGCCGCGGACGATGGCTCACCTCGATGATCTGCTCGCCGGCACCGAGGTGGCGCTCAGCGACGAAATCCTCGATCGAATCGACGAGATTGTTCCGCCAGGGAGCGATGTCGGCACCCTCGACCAGGCCTATCGACCCCCGGCAATCCAGCGGGCGGGCCTCCGCCGCAGGTCTACCGAAGAACGCGCAGGCGCCTGACCAATCCCATGCAAGTCTTGCCGGCTCCTGGTACGCCGAACGCTCGCTCATTGCGGAAAGCTTTGCCATTCCGAAAAGCATCTCCGGGTCTCTCGTTACGGGACGGACGTGGGAGCGCCGGGTCCTGCTGGTTCGGCAGCGAGCCTCCCAACGCTCTCCTCGCGCGGAAGACGAGCTGCTGCGCTTCGCCTGCGCGAGCCTCCGCGAGCGCGATCGCCGATGGGGCTGCCGGGCCGGACGAGTGGCAAGATGGCGCCGTCGAGAGACACCCCGTCCCCTGGCTTCAGGTCGTGGACCCTCAAACGAAAGGTGCTCATGTCTCGCATCGTCGTCATCGGCGGCACCGGCTACGCCGGATCGGCCATCGTCGCTGAGGCCGCCGCCCGCGGTCACGAAGTCACGGCGTTAAGTCGCTCACTTCCCGCCGACCGTGTCCCGGGCGTCAACTACATCCAGGGCGACGCCACCGACGAGGCGACGTTGGCTTCGGTCATATCCGGTGCGGATGTCGTGGTCGCCGCGCTCGCGCCACGCGGGCCGCTGGCCGCAACCTTCCGCGACGTGTACCGCACGATCGCGCGTATCGCCGACGCCGAGAAAACCCGGCTGTTCGTCGTCGGCGGTTTCTCATCGCTACGCCCGGCGGCCGGGGCCCCGCGTTTCGTCGAGGACCTGAGCCACGCACCCGCCGAGGTTCACGGTGAGATCCTCGCCGGAGCAGCGCTCATCGTCGAGGACCTCCCCTCAAGTCCAGAGACGCTGGATTGGGTGTTCGTCAGCCCGGCAATGAAATTCGGGTCGTTCGCGCCAGGGGAGCGGCGGGGAACGTATCGGGTGGGAGACGACGTCGCCGTCGAACCTGAGGACGGCGGAGCGATCTCCGGCGCGGACTACGCGATCGGGCTCGTCGACCTCATCGAAGACGGGAAGCATCGCCGAGCCCACGTCAACCTGGGGTACTGAGACCTGCCTCCGCTCGCGGGTAGCTGTCGTTAGCGAGCATTGCTCCAGGCACTTGGGCTGGTGACGTCGCCGTGGGTGCGTAGGCGCAGACTGCGGGCGGCAGGAGCGGCGCTGTTCGATTCGTCCGATCCGGTGACGCGGCCAAGGCGCGGCTCGGCGCCCGCTCGCTCAGGAACGCTGAAGTCTCCGCGCCCGTTGCGCTACTCGTCAGCAGCTACTAGCTGCTCGCGGGGTCGTGCTTGGGTCGCCAACTTGATCCCTGGCTCTGGGCCATCGGAGTGAGCAAAGCACTCGGCTGCGACGACACCGACCCCTTCGAGGACTGATTGGCGAGCGCCTGTGCTCGGCGTCGTGGGAATGATCAAGGTTTGACAACTCAGCTGGGCTCAGGTGCTGGCGGCCCTCCGGCGTCGGCGCCTTCGACTGAGTCATCGGAGGTGGCGTGGCTGGGCTGCTCGGGTGGATTCCCACCGCCGAAGTAAAGGGCCACCAGCGCGATGACGGCGATCACGGAGAGTGATGAGCGCAGCGCGGTCAGGCGCGCTTTCGAGTTCTCGTCGACGATCGCGTCCGCGGTGTCCTTCGGTACGCCCGCCTTGTCGAGCGCCGCGTGAAGGTCCTTGTCGGATAGGAACGGGACGCCGCCCGCGAGTTCGGTCTTAGCCTTGGATTTCAGATCGGCGGGGACAGCGGGGTTGTTCTGAATGCCGACGATCAGCGACGTGGTGAGCACGCTAATGAGAACCGCGCCGCTCAGCGCGGTTCCGATCGACGCGCCAAGGTTCGTGACCGTGTTCTGCAGCCCCCCGACCGCGGCGCTCTGCTCATCGGGAACTGCCGACACCGTCAAGGCGCCGAGTTGGGAGGCGAGCGCTCCGATCCCGAGGCCGGCCAGCAGCATCGGCCACGTCACGATCTCCGGTCCGGCGCCAGCGTCGAGAGCGCCGACCATCACCGCGATCCCCGCGAACAGCGCCAGGAAACCAATCCGCACGACCCGGCGAGGTGACGCGTTCGGGAAGACTTTGGGGATGCCCGCGGCGGCCAACAACAGGGTGACTGACAGCGGCAGCAGGCGAACCCCCGTGGCTATTGCAGAAAGGCCGAGGGACACTGACAGAAACAGCGGTAGGGCAAAGAAAAGCCCGGCTTGGAGCAGATACTGGAAGAAGAACGAGGTCAACCCGCCCCGTAGCTGGGGGTTTCGGAAAATGGCTGGGTCGACCAGCGGTTCTGCGTCGGCGTTGATTTGTCGGTTCTCCCATCTGAAGAACAACGACAGAACAACCCCACCACCCAGCAGCAACCAAATCGATGGAGACAGGCCGAGCCACTGCGGGGCGTCCGGCTTGGGCTGCACGAACCCCCACGCACTCGCTTTGAGAATGCTGAACACGACCAACGCGAGCCCTAGCGCGGAGAATCCTGTCCCGACGAGGTCGAGCCGCGGACGCTGATCGGGCGGTGCGTCGGTGATGCGGCGCCCGAGGGCGAGGATCGCCAATACCATCAGGACTTCACCCACGAACACCCACCGCCACGAGGCGTACGTCGTAAACAACCCTCCCACCAGCGGGCCCGCCGCAACCGCAATCGCACCCGCCGAAGCGACCAGCCCGTACGCGCGGGGCCTATCCGCCGGGCCGAAGTTCGAAGCAACCAGGGCAACGATCGCGGGCAGAATCAGCGCGGCACCGACCCCTTCCAGAAATGACCACCCGACGATGAGTACGGCGAGACTCTTTGAGATGGCCGTGATGAAGGACCCACATCCGTAGATCACACAGCCGATTCCGAACGCGCGCTTGCGGCCCAGGATCTGACCGAGCTTCCCCCCGGTGATCATCAACGAAGCCATCACCAGCGTGTAGAACGTGATCGCGGTCTGGATGCCGCTGACAGTCGTGCCGACGTCCCTCGCGACGGTCGCGATCGACACGTTCATTACTGAGCTGTCGAGCGTCATCAAGAACTGGCCTGAGGCCAGCGTCAGTAGCACCATGCCCGACGCGCTCGCCGCGCGCTCCGTTCGCGTCGCCACGCGCGGAAACCTAACCGCGAGCCCAGAGCCCCAGATCATCCAGACCGGGTGATGGACCAGCGATCTCGACGCGTTTCCGATCCGGCCCTGACCACCGGGCTCCACGATGGCGACCGTGATGCTAGTCGCTACCCCTCCAACCACCGCCGGGCAGACTGCCCCTCATGGCCCGGAGATCTTCAGCTCCGTGGTATCGCGCGATCCCTTTCGCCGTACCGAAGTCTTGCTGGCACGGTTGCGCTGGCGACCAAACGCGACCCGCGACCAGACGGTGCGAACTGCTGATGGCCCCTGTACCGGACCGCAGGAACCGAACAGCGCCGCCCGGCCCGCTGATGCAGAACCCGTGCCTACGCAACACGCGACCGCACCACCAGCCTAGACGCTGGCGATCGTGGTGCCGCTTCGTCGCGGTCCTAGCCACGAGCTCGAGACTGGCCAGTCGCGTCGTCGGCCTCCGAGAGGGACTCGACGACTGCCATGGGCGTGCCGCAAGGGGCTGGCCGCTGCCGTCCCTTGCGGCAGTACGGCGCGTTGGCAGGCCCTCGCCCGGTTGGGAGCGCGGCCATCTTTTGGTGTGACATGGCGGCGGGTCAGTTTGTCGGCGGATGTTGCAGCCAGATCTCGCCGCCGAGGGAGATCGCGGCGTCGACTTTCGGGTTCGCCTGCAGGAGGGCGTCCAGCGCCGTTACGAGTCGTCCGATCCCGTCTCGGTTTAGCTGAAAGCGGGCTGGTATGCACACCAGACCGTAGGTTGGCCTGCCGCGTCGCAGCACGTCGGCGAGTAGGGGACGGAAGTCCGCGAGGTCGCGCGTGACGATCACTCGCTGTTGCTCGGGAGGCGAGGCGAAGTGGACACGATCCGGGCGTCCTCGCAGGTCGCTGTGCTCGCCGACGGCGATTGCGTCGTGTCCGCGTTCACGCAGCTGGCGGGCGATCTCGGGGGAGAGGTGCTCGTCGAGCAGCAGCTTCAAGTGGAGATGGCTTGTTGGGCGGCGCGCCAGGTGCTCTCTTCGCGCTCGTTGAGCGCGTGCACGCGCTCGATCCAGGCCTCGATTTCGTCTCGGTTGGCGCCGTAGTAGCGCAGCGCGGTCTCGACCAGGCGGGGGTCGATCTCGAGATACGCTGCGGTGTCCGCGACGGCTCCCCGGTTGTCTTTGGCGACCTCGATGATCTCCCAGACGTCGAGGCCGGTGCCGACCACGGCCGGCCGGCGGCCGAGAGCGCCGTCGACGAAGCGGATGTTGGGGTGCTCGTCCATGATCACCCCCTCTTCGAGGTAGCGCTCGGCGAGCGTCGTGTGCTTCTGACCCAGCAGGCGAGCCCGTTCACGCAGGCGCTCCAGCGTGCGCTTCGATGGCCGCATTGACAACTGTCCGCGTTCCGCTTCCGGCATTGTGAACGCAATGTATCACGATGCGTGCATCAAGCTCAGTTTCGGCGATCCAAACGCGTCCTCGCGATCGCCGACGACCACCAAATCACCGTCGCCGACCTCACCACCGGCGAGGTCCTCTCAACCCACCTCATCCAGCCCGCCAAGACCTACTGGCGCAACCAAAACAAAGAGCCCGGCCGCTGGCCAGGCTCCCCGAAATGAGACGCATGTCCCGAGACACCTGAGACCTATGTCCCGAGACATCACAACAGCGGAGAGGGGGGGATTCGAACCCCCGATGGACCGAAAGGCCCATACCGGTTTCCGAGACCGGGGTTCTGCGACCTAAAAGATGGCGATTTGCAGGAGGTTCTAGTTCATCGTGTCGCTGTGGGGAAGCGCGTGGGGAAGTGATGGTGCTTGATCTGTACGCACAGATGGCGTACACTTGCTCTTCTGATGGCTGAGACGAAGGACCAGCGCGTGCATCTCCGCGTGGCGGCCAGCGACGACGAGCTGTTCCGCACCGCCGCCGCTGCTGCGAACGAGTCGCTGTCGGAATTCCTAGTCGAAAGCGGCCGGGAGCGCGCAGAGCGACTGCTGGCGGACCGAACCCGGTTCGTGCTCACGCCGACTCAATGGCGGAGGTTCACGGCCGCGCTCGATCGCCCACCGCGAGAGATCCCGGAACTGGTCGAGCTGTTCGGCCGCCCGCGCCCGGAGTAGTGCCGCGCTTCAGCGAGCCCGAGCCGCTCGGACCAGATCACGTCGTCGAAGGCTTCGACTGCGGTCAAACGTCGCTGAACATCTGGTTGATGCAGTATGCCCGTCAGGCCGCGGCCGTCGGGTCTGCACGGACGTACGTGGTCCTCGACGCACACCAGGCGCGCGTCGTTGGCTACCACGCGCTAGCGGCTGCCGCGCTCGAACGCGAGGCGGCAACCGCCAGGATCGTCAAGGGGATGCCGCAATATCCGATCCCGGTGGTGCTCCTGGCTCGGCTTGCGGTGGATCTCTCCGTGGCTGGTCGGGGGCTCGGCGCGTGGCTGCTCCGTGACGCGATGATGCGCACGCTGGCCGCAGCGGAAACGATCGGCGTGCGGGCCATGCTCGTCCACGCCATCGATCAGGACACCGCGGCGTTCTACCTCCGGCACGGTCTCGAGGCATCTCCAACGAACCCGCGACACCTGATGATCCTCATCAAAGACATCGCCGCCTCGCTGAACGCGGCGAGCCAGGGCCGATAGCGAGCGGGCCTGCAAAGCTGAGAAGCGCCCACGCTCGCAGCCGCGCAAGGGAGGACCGCGACCTCGCCGCCAAGATGCCGGTGCCATCACGAAGGCAGATCTGGGGCTGGTCGTACTGTGCCGGCCTGAGCGTGGCTGCTCCACGCCCGGACCAGAAGTGTGGGCTCGGCGTCTCTTCGACCCCATGACCGGTCGTCTGGCGCTCGGCCGCAAGACTGCTGCTTCCTGCTTGCTCGTTCCTCCTTGATCGCTAGCACCTGAGGGCCGAGGTGAGGGCTGCCTCAGACGCTCGGTTGGCCCCGGCGGTGCGGAAGTCTGGGCCGATGGGCCCGGCCTGCTGGTGCTCGTCCGCACCAGGAGCGAGGCCGCGGCCACGCCGAGCTTACGCGGCTCCTGGCGAAGCGGCAGCCGACATCGGGACGCGGCTACCGCTGCCGGTTGTGCGTTCGAGACGACGGCGGGGGCCTGACATCGATCGCGACGCGGCGGAGAACGACCAGCGGGCGACACCCGACCCCGCCATCCATCACCGGTCGTTGTCACCCGTCCTATCTCCTATCCGCGCAAGGCGGCCATCCGGCCGAGCCAGCGCCGAGTACCGCGGCATGAACTCAACGGTGCAGGCGCCTCGTCAGGGCGGATAGTCGCGACCTGCCGCTGAACCACGTCGCAGGCGCGCTGTCCCGCACTCGCTTAGAAAGGCGGCCGCTGGTCGCGCCAGCGTCGAGCTGATGAGTCCCGCTCGTTGCCCGCTGCACCACGCAATCACCGCGCCCTGTTCGGCCGGTCGCGCCGCAAATGAGCCCGCTCGGTGCCGCCGTCCAAGAGATCCCGCTCCGCTGCCGAGGCGGATGAGATCCGATGGAGCCTCGCCGAGGTTCTGTCGTTGGGGGGAAGCCCCCGTCCGGTTTCTAGGTCGCAGCTGGCGGCGGGGATTCGTGTATGACCGCGGCTAATGGGTGGCGGTCAAGAGATGCCGGCGCGTACTGCTTGGACGGCTGCCTGGACGCGGTTCTTGAGGTGGAGCTTGGCGAGGATGCTCTTGACGTGGTTGGAGACGGTGTTTGTGCTGAGCGACAGCTCGCGTCCGATCTGCCGATTGCTCTTGCCGCTCGCTAGGAGCGTAAAGATCTCGAGCTCTCGTTCGGTGAGAGAGGCGCGGATCGCGCTGGCGGCGTCTTGGCTGGTGGTGATCGGGATGTCGGTTTCGCGGATGCGTTCGAGCTGTTTCCGGCAATCTGGGAGGACAGCACCGATTCGCCCGCGGCGGTGGCAATGACGGCGGCGATGATCGCCTTGGGTGGCGCGGTCTTGAGGATGTAGCCGCTGGCGCCGGCGATGATCGCTTCGACAACCCGGTTCTCTCGGTGCGGGCGACGACCAGCACGCGCGAGGTAGGGGCGAGCAGGCCCAGCCGCTCGATCGCATGCACGCCGCGCATGTCGGGGAGCCTGATGTCCATCAGCACGACGTCGGGGCGCAGGTCGAGCACGAGCTCGATCGCGTCCTCTCCGCTGCCGGCGTCGCCGACGATCTCGAGCCCGCTGACCGATAGCGTGTGCGCGAGGACGCTGCGGATCAGCGGCTCGTCGTCGACCAGCACGACCGTGATCGATGTTCTGCGCTCAGCGCCGGATCTACGGTCATCCGGCATGTCCGGCCCGTTCTCCAACTGAGCCCGCCCCACGTGTTAAAGCTACGAGTATTCGGTGTTTCGTGAGGGGGATCACCTGCCGCCGGGGAGCCCGTTCGGGCGCCGAGCCGGCCCGACCTGGGCCGACTTCAGGCTCGAACGAGCCATAGACACACGCCACCCCGAGGCGTACCATCAAGGCTTAGACGTTGGGCCTTTCATAGCTTGGACTCGCTATGCACCGGGGGGTGCGTCTTGGGGGACGTTGTCGTGAGCACCACGCAAGACCGGCCGCGCCCGATCCGTCAAGATGCGGATGGCAAGCTGCACGGGAAGGAAAGCGCCCGCGAGGAGTGGCGATTCCGCGCACTACGGGGTGTCGTAGCGCTGTTCGCCGCGCTTCTGGTCAGCTTCACGATCCCGGCAATCGCGAGCGCGAACATTTCCTTCATCAAGGCCTACGGCTGGGGCGTACTCGATGGCGCCAACCAGTTTGAGACCTGCACCACCACCTGTTCGGAAGGATACCCGGGCGCCGCCGCCGGAGAGTTCCAGACCCCCAACGAGGTCGCCACCGATAGCTCGGGCGACGTCTACGTCTCCGACAACGAGAACAGCCGGATCGATGAGTTCTCCGCCGACGGCGCATTCATCAAGGCCTACGGCTGGGGCGTGAGCGACGGCGCCAGCAAGTTTGAGACCTGCACCAGCACCTGCCAGGCCGGGATCGCGGGCGGCGGCGCCGGGCAGCTCGACGTCCCCACGGGCGTCGCCACCAATAGCGCGGGCGACGTCTACGTCTCCGACTACGGCAACAACCGGATCGATGAGTTCTCCGCCGCCGGCGCATTCATCAAGGCCTACGGCTGGGGCGTGAGCGACGGGGCCAACGAGTTTGAGACCTGCACCAGCACCTGCCAGGCTGGGCACTTCGGTTACGGTGCCGGGGAGCTCGCCCACGCCGACGGTGTGGCCACCGACGGCGCGGGCGACGTCTACGTCGCCGACGACCAGCGGATCGATGAGTTCTCCGCCGCCGGCGCGTTCATGGAGGCGTACGGCTGGGGCGTGAGCGACGGCGCCAGCAAGTTTGAGACCTGCACCAGCACCTGCCAGGCCGGGATCGCCGACGGGGCCGCCGGGGCGTTCGACTTCCCCATAGGCGTGGCCATCGATAGCTCGGGCGACGTCTACGTCGCCGATTTGGAGAACCAGCGGATCGATGAGTTCTCCTCCGCCGGCGCGTTCATCGAGGCGTACGGCTGGGGGGTGAGGGGCGACGGCGCCAACCAGTTTGAGGTCTGCACCAGCACCTGCAGTGCCGGGCGCGTCGGCGACGGCGCCGGGGAGTTCGACTTCCCCGAGAACGTCGCCACCGATGGCTCGGGCGACGTCTACGTCACCGATCTCAATAACCAGCGGGTCGAGGAGTTCTCGCCCACCGGCGCGTTCATCGCCGGCTACGGCTGGGGCGTGAGCGACGGCGCCAACCATTTTGAGACCTGCACCAGCACCTGCCAGACCGGGATCGAGGGCGGCAGCGCCGGAGAGTTCAACAACCCCTACGGCATCGCCTCCGACAGCGCGGGCGACCTCTACGTCGCCGACTACGGCAACGAGCGGATCGACGAGTTCGGCGCCCGGGCACAGACCACCACCTCGACGAGTCTGTCGGGTGGCGGGCAGTCCGGGGCGAGTATCTCGGTGCCCCCGGGCACGGCGGTCGTCGACACGGCGAGCCTGTCGGGCACGAACGCCTCGACGGCCACGGGTACGGTCACCTACAACGTGTACTCCGACTCCGGCTGCACCACGGCCGTGAGCAGCGGCACGGCGCAGAACATCACGACGCCCGGCACGCCGCCGGCCTCGAGCCCGGTCACACTCGACACCCCCGGTACGTACTACTGGCAGGTTTCCTACTCGGGGGACTCCGCCAACGCGGCATCGACGAGCCCGTGCGGAGCGGAGACCGAGACCGTCACCAGCCCGACCGCGACCAGCATCTCGACGAGTCTGTCGGGTGGCGGTCAGTCCGGGGCGAGTATCTCGGTGCCGGAGAACACTCTGGTGAGCGACACGGCGAGCCTGTCGGGCACGAACGCCTCGACGGCCACGGGTACGGTCACCTACAACGTGTACTCCGACCCCGGCTGCACCAAGTTCGTGGCCGGCTACTTGGATGAGAACATCACAACGCCCGGCACGCTGCCGGGCACGGGTTCGTTCGCGACCAACATCCCCGGTACCTACTACTGGCAGGCGTCCTACTCGGGGGACTCCGCCAACGCGGCATCGACGAGCCCGTGCGGAGCGGAGACCGAGACCGTCACCAGCCCGACCGCGACCAGCATCTCGACGAGTCTGTCGGGTGGCGGTCAGTCCGGGGCGAGTATCTCGGTGCCGGAGAACACTCTGGTGAGCGACACGGCGAGCCTGTCGGGCACGAACGCCTCGACGGCCACGGGTACGGTCACCTACAACGTGTACTCCGACCCCGGCTGCACCAAGTTCGTGGCCGGCTACTTGGATGAGAACATCACAACGCCCGGCACGCTGCCGGGCACGGGTTCGTTCGCGACCAACATCCCCGGTACCTACTACTGGCAGGCGTCCTACTCGGGGGACTCCGCCAACGCGGCATCGACGAGCCCGTGCGGAGCGGAGACCGAGACCGTCACCAGCCCGCCGCCGCAGTACAGGCTGACCGTGTCCAAGGCGGGCTCTGGGTCGGGGACGGCGACGAGTGCCGATGGGGGCATCGATTGTGGTGGCAGGTGCTCGGATGCCTACGCGAGCGGGACGGTGGTCATGTTGACCGCGACCCCGGCGTCGGGCTCGACGTTCGCGGGCTGGTCGGGCGCGGGCTGCTCGGGCACCGGCACGTGCGTGGTGACGATGAGCGCGGCCCAGAACGTGACCGCGACCTTCAACACCATCCCGCCCGTCACAGTCGAGATCGAGAGTGACAAGGCGATGGTGAGCGGCGGGCGCACGAACATCGAGCTGGCGTGCAGCGGGGGGGCGATAGGCAGCAGCTGTAGCGGCACCCTGTCGCTCACGATCCGCCAGCAGGTCGTGCGGATCATCCACCACCACCGCACAGTGACCTTCACCACGGTCGTGCTCGCCCACACAAGCTATACGCTCGCCAGCGGCAAGACACGGCCCGTCGCACTCAAGCTGACCAGCGCCGCGCTCGGACTTCTCTCACGAGCCCCCGGGCAACGCCTGCGCGTGCAAGCGGCAGCCACCGCAAGCGGCGGCCGCACCGCGACCCGAACGATCATCCTGCAACCCGCACCGCCGCCGCCCCACCCCAAGAACCATGAGCGGCACGAGCACCGGCCGTCCTCACCAACCAGACACGTCTCGCCAAGAACGCCCTTCCCAGGAGCAGCCCCTTCGCCGCTAACGGGCTAACAGCATCGACGCCGACGCGAACGTGAGACCGCTGCATCCGCCGGACCATTCGGAACCTCGTCGCGACCGACGACCACGCCCTGGTTCTCGCCTTCCCGAAGAGCGATCGTCTCGACACGTCAGGAGCTGGCGATGCCTCATGGCGACCCGACCGCAACTCGCCACCAAGGCGGTGCTAGCCGCTAGCCGTCGACGAGTTAGCGGCCGGGCGCACCGAAACTTGTGTCTTCCTGAGCGAGCGGCGCCGATGCGCGCGCCAGCCCGGTTACCGGAAGGGCCGAGTTGGAAGAGCAGGTCGTCGGCCGTCGCAGCCACTGCTTTGCCAGGTGAAGGAGCGATTTCAGCGGCCGAGAAAGCACTGCTGCTCTCTATATTGAGAGGAACCACCCGCTTGGGACGATTCCTTAAGGCGTGACCCAGCCGCCCCGTGGGCCGAGCTGCGGTGGCCGCTCTTCTGCACACAACGCAAGTCGGCGCTAGCCACATCAGAGCCACCAGCCGCCCCGGCTTGGGCGACTACCAGCAGGTCGGTCTCGTCGACGAAGACTTCCGCATAGCCCTGCCAAACCGGGTATCCGCTGCCGTCGAGCCGACACCTGCGGCGAGCCATTAGCCGGGGCCGCCAACTCTCGCAAGCAGGCAAGCAGCAGCCGACCCGTCCGCCGTCGGACTGCCGCTCACCAGCGCAGACCAGCCGTCATTTGGAGGGCTGACCCTTCGTTCAGCGTGCCGGTTCCGGACACAGGCAGCCACACCGGCGTGGAGCTGTGCGCCGGTCTTGAGGACTGGTTCGTCGCTCAGGACCGCCCGCAGCCCCGCACCGGGGGAGGGCTTGGGGGCAGCTGTGGGGAAGTGAGCCCCGAAGACACCCTCACGGCGCACTGGCAGGCGACCCTTCCCACGTGGCTCCTTCCAGTAATGGCGGGGTATCTCGCCGTCGTCGCGATCGATGAGGACGTCAATGCGCCGGTCTTAGCACCGGCGCACTGATCGTGGCCACGGGGCGGCCCGACTGGGGATGGACAAGGGGCCGGCTGTGGGGAAGTCGCGCGGAAGTCGGAGCCCGAAACGCCCGTGCTGGCGGGCGATCTCGGACGCGCCATGGGGAAGAATGCCCGGACTCGACGGCTAACGGAGAGGGAGGGATTCGAACCCTCGTCGGACCGAAAGACCCGAACCGGTTTTCGAGACCGGCGCATTCAACCGCTCTGCCACCTCTCCGGTGGGGCAGGGCTAAAGGTAGTAGAAGGCGCCGCGCGAGGGGACGGGGATGGCGCCTCTCGACGCGACGAGCGACCTCATCCGCGCCCGGAATTTCGGCCCGCGCCCCGGCAAGCGAGTCGTGCCGTGCGCCCAACCGCTAACGGCGGGGCGCGAAGAACCCGCGCAGCAGATCGGCGCACTCCTCCGCCAGGAGGCCGCTCTCGACCTGAGGCCGGTGGTTCAGGCGGGGCTCGTCCAGCACGTTTAGGACGCTCCCGGCGGCGCCGGCCTTGGGATCGGTCGTCCCGAACACGAGGCGGGGCAGGCGGGCGAGCACGATCGCGCCGGCGCACATCGCGCACGGCTCGAGCGTGACGTACATGACGGAGTCGAGCACGCGCCAGCTGCCCAGGGCTCGCGCGGCTTCGCGCAGGGCGATCATCTCGGCGTGGGCGGTGGGATCGGCGCGCAGCTCGCGCTCGTTGTGGCCGGCGCCGATCACCTCGCCGCCGCGCACGACGACCGCGCCGATCGGGACGTCGTCGTGCTCAGGCGCACGGATGGCCTCGCGCAAAGCCAGGCGCATGAAGTACTCCTCGCGCGGGAAGAAGTGAGAGCTCACGCCGAAGCGACGGTACCGTTCGAGAGGGCAACTTGGTGCCCGCGAAGGTGTCCTATCCGGTGGGGCCTGCCGGCCTGCCCAATCTTCCTGTCCAGCTTTATGTTCGCGGCAAAGCTAACCCGCCGTCTCGTCCTCGCCACGCTCATCGCCGTAGCCGTGCTCGCCGGCGGCTCGACCCACGTCGCGCCGGCGCTCGCCGTGGCCCGCAGTGCCGCCCGACCCGCGGCGCCGGATTACGTCCCGGGCGAGGTGGTGGTCGGCTACGCGCCCACCCGCCCAGGCGAGGCGGAAATCGCCCATGCCACCAGAGCGATCGGCGCTGATGCCGTAGCCGACGCCGGGGCGGCGATCGCCTCCGGCGGGGGCATGCAGGTCGTCAAGGTCCCGCGCGGCAGCAGCATCGGGCGGACGATCGCACAGCTTCGCCGCCGACCCGGCGTGCTCTATGCGGTGCCCAACTACATCGCCCACCAGGCGGGCGGGTGGATCCCGAACGACGAGGGCAACACGCACCACCTCAAGGGCTGGCAGTCGATGCAGTGGAACTTCCTGGCCGGGGTCGGCGTCGATGCGCCCGACGCCTGGGCGCACATGTTCGCCGACCACCGCCCCGGCGGGAAGGGTGTCGTCATCGCCGTGCTCGACACCGGCGTCGCATACACGAACTGGGAGCAGTTCCGCAAGTCGCCCGACTTCGCCGGTACCCACTTCGTCGACCCCTACGACTTCGTGGCCAACAACCCGTATCCGCTCGACCGCGAGGGGCACGGCACGTTCGTCGCCGGCATGATCGCCGAGGCGACGAATAACAAGATCGGCCTCACCGGACTGGCCTACGGCGCGACGATCATGCCGGTCCGCGTGCTCGACGCGGACGGCAATGGCAACTCCTCGACGATCGCGCAGGGCATTCGCTACGCCGTCATGCACCACGCCCAGGTGATCAACCTGAGCCTCGAGTTCGACATCACGGTCACGGCTTCCGAGATCCCCGACATCATCAGCGCGATCCGCTTCGCCCACCGGCACGGGGTCGTCGTGGTGGCCGCGGCCGGCAACGACAGCTCGCTGCACCTGGCCTATCCGGCCGCCGCCCAGGACGTGATCTCTGTCGGGGCGACCACGCGCGATGAGTGCATCGCCGACTACTCCAATAGCGGCGCCAAGCTCGACCTGGTGGCGCCGGGCGGTGGCGACGACGCGAGCCTGGTCTCCGATCCCGATTGCCATCCGCTACGCAACCTGCCTGCCGTGCACCAGATGACGTTCAGCGACTTCGACTCGCTCGACCCCGGTGCGAACCCCGATCGGTTCAGCCTTCCCCCGAGCTATGGCACCTCGATGGCCGCCCCCGAGGTCTCCGCCACCGCGGCCCTCGTGATCGCCAGCCGCGTGCTGGGCAAGCACCCCACGCCCAACCAGATCCTCGCCCGCCTCGAGCAGACGGCGACGCCACTCGGCGGCTCTGCGCCCAACTCGGACTACGGCTACGGGCTGGTCAACGCCGGCGCGGCGACCGCGCGCTGACGCGCCGCCCCCAGCCGCGGACGGCCGTCAGCCGCCGCCGACGAGACATTGATCGTCAGGTCGTCCGCACGATCAGCACCGAGCACGGTGCGTGGTGCGAGACCTTGTTGGGGACCGACCCGAGCAGGAAGCGCTTGGCGCCGGTCATTCCCTTGTTGCCGACGACGATCAGATCGGAGTGCTGCTCCTCGGCCACGTCGATGATCGCGTCGGCCGCGTCGCCCTGCCGGGCGAACGTCTCGACACCGGTCACGCCCGCCTGAACGGCCTCGGCGCGCGCATCGTCGAGCAGCGCGAGCACCTCCTCATGCGGGTTGATCGCCCACCGCACATCCTTGGGCGCGATCACCTGCTCGCCGCGCAGGCGTGGGTCGGACACCGGTTCATACGCGCTCACGATCCCGAGCCGTGCGCTCAGGCTGGCCGACAGCTCGATCGCACGCGCGAGCGCCGTATGTGCGGTCTGTGACCCGTCGGTTCCGACGAGGATCGAGGTGAACATCAGGCCAGCTTGGTGATCGCGATGACCATGCCCGCGATCACGAACACCAGGATCAACACCTGCATCCAAATCCAGTGGCGAGGCACGACCTAGAAAGCTAGCGTTCTATCGTCACGGCAGTGGTCCAGCGGCTCAATCCGACCCTCAAGGCGGTCAGCGACGCGGTCCTCGGCGTGGCCGCGAACCTGTCCGTGGACGAGGTGCTGCAGAAGCTCGTCGACGCCGCGCCCGAGCTGGTCAGTGCCCGTTACGCGGCGCTCGGCATCCCCGACGGAGTGGGTGGATTCAGGCGCTTCCTCGTCTCGGGCATGAGCGACGAGTTGATCGCGTCGATGGGCCCGCTCCCGCGGACCCACGGGATGCTCGGCGCGATGCTCGAGCAGCGCAACTCCTATCTGACCGACGACATCCACGACGACCCCCGCTTCCGGGGCTGGTGGCCGCGACAGCACCCCGACATGCGCTCGTTTCTCGGCGTCCCGATCACCGCCCCCGACGGGGCGATCCTCGGTGCCTTTTACCTGACGGAGAAAACGAATGGCAACGCCTTCGACGAGGAGGACCAGGCGCTGATCGAGCTGCTGGCCGCGCACGCCTCGATTGCGATCACCAACGCGCGCCTGTACGAGCGCAGCCGCGAGCTGTCGATCCTGTCCGAGCGAAACCGGCTGGCACTCGAGCTGCACGACGTGGTCAGCCAGAAGCTGTTCAGCGTGATGCTGACCGCAGAGGCTGCCTCGACCCAGATGGATCGCGACCTCGTCGCCGCCCGCGCGCAGCTCGAGCGTCTGCGCGACATCACGCGCGAAGCGCTCGACGAGCTGCGCTCGCTGATCCTCGGCCTGCGCCCGCCGGAGCTCGAGCGCGACGGCCTCGAGGGCACGCTGCGCAAGGAGGTCGAGATGCTCGCCCGCACTCACGGCATCGATATCGAACTGAGCGTCGAGCCCGGATTCGCCGGCACCGGCGACGGCGGCGACTGCGACCTCGCGGTGCTGCGAATCTCCCACGAGGCGCTGCACAACGCGATCCGCCACGCCCGCGCCGAGCACGTCACCGTTCGGCTGGCTCGTGACGCCGGCGCGCTCGTGGTCGAGGTGTCAGACGACGGGATCGGGTTCGATCCGCACGCGCCCGACGTGCGCTCCCGGCACCTCGGATTGACGTCAATGGAGGAGCGGGCCCGGGAGCTGAATGGTCGGCTCCGGATCAAGTCGAGTCCCGGCGCCGGCACCACGGTGCGGATCGAGCTCGCCGAACATGCCTGACCCGATCCGCATCCTCGTCGTCGACGACCACGCGGTGGTGCGCGAGGGACTGCGCGCCTTTCTCGCCCTCCAGGACGGCTTCGAGATCGTCGGCGAGGCGGCCGACGGGGAGGAGGCGCTCGAGCAGGCCGCCGCGCTGGATCCGGACGTGATCTTGATGGACCTGGTGATGCCAAATCGCGACGGCGTCAGCGCGATGCGGGAGCTGCGCGATCGCAATGCTCACTCCCGCGTCATCGTGCTCACGAGCTTCCTCGACGACGATCGTCTGCTGCCGGCGCTCGAGGCCGGTGCCGCCGGCTACCTGCTCAAGAACTCCCAGCCCGCCGAGCTGGCCCGGGCGGTGCGTGCCGCGCACGCCGGCGAGGCGATCATCGATCCGACCGCGGCCGCTCGCCTGGTGAGCGCGCTGTCGAATGCAGACCATGCCCGGCACCCGGCGACCAGCGCGTTCGACCAGCTGACCAAGCGCGAGCGCGACGTCCTCGAGCTGATCGCGAACGGTCGCTCGAACAAGCGGATCGCGCTCGAGCTCGGCATATCCGAGAAGACGGTCAAGGCCCACGTCGGGCGCGTGCTGGCCAAGCTCGGCGTGAGCGACCGCACGCAGGCCGCCGTCCTCGCCGTGCAGGGGGGATTGGTCCGAAGGTCTTAGGACCAATTGGCTCTGGCAATCGGGACCCGCCCGGGCCTACCGTGACGGGCATGCCACTAGCCATCATCACCGGAAGCTCGCGAGGCCTCGGCCTCGCTCTGGCCCGCGCCCTCGCCCAGCGCGATTGGGCGCTCGTGATCGACGGGCGCGACCCCGGTGCGCTCGAGTGCGCCGCCCGCGAGCTCGGCCGGGTCACCGAAGTCGTCGCCCTTCCCGGCGACGTAGCCGACGACTGGCATCGCGGCGCGCTGCTGGATGCCGCCGGCGACCACGTCGATCTGCTCGTCAACAACGCAAGCCTGCTCGGCCCGAGCCCGCAGCCGTCGCTCAGTCGCTACCCCCTCGAGGCGCTCCAGCGCGTCTACGAGGTCAACGTCCTCGCCCCCCTCGCCCTGACCCAGCTGGCCCTGCCTCGCGTGCCGGACGGCGGCGCGATCGTCAACGTCACCTCGGACGCGGCGGTCGAGCCGTACGCCGGCTGGGGCGGATACGGATCCTCCAAGGCCGCGCTCGACCAGCTCACCGCGATCCTCGCCCAGGAGCACCCAACGCTCAGAATCTATTCAGTCGACCCGGGCGACATGCGGACCGATATGCACCAGGCCGCGTTCCCCGGCGAGGACATCTCGGACCGCCCGCCGCCCGAGACGAGCGTGCCCGGGCTGCTCACGCTGGTCGAGGGCGATCTCCCGAGCGGCCGCTATCTCGCCCGCGAGCTCACCGCGACCGAGGCGCTGGCCAGATGAGCGCGCTGGCCTTCGAGCTGGAAGCCGAGCACGAGGCCCACGAGCCTCCCGAGGCGCGCGGAATCGCTCGCGACGGCGTGCGTCTCCTCGCGGCGCACCGCCAAAGCGGTGAGATCAGCCACCACGTGTTCGGTGACCTGCCGGACCTGCTCGATCCGGGCGACGTCCTCGTGATCAACGTTTCGGCGACGATTCCGGCCGCGGTGCCGGCCCGGCGAAGCAAAAACGGGGGCCGGATCCGGGTTCACTTCGCCACCCGCGCGCCGCACCTCGAGGACGACTGGCGGGTGGTCGAGATCCGCAGCGCGGACGGCCGCCGGCCGGCGCGCCTGACCGCGGGGGAACGGCTCGAGCTGCGCGGCGGCGCCGTGCTCGAGCTCGTCGCGCCGTACGCGTCGGGCCAGCGCCTGATGCTGGGGAAGTTCTGCTGCGAGCTGCTCGTCGACGAGTACCTCGAGCGCCACGGCGAGCCAATCCGCTACGGGCACGTGCGCCGGAACTGGCCGCTCGAGGCCTACCAGAACGTGTACGCCATCAGCCCGGGAAGCGCCGAGATGCCGAGCGCCGGCCGTCCGTTCACGCGTGAGCTCTTGTCCCGTCTGATCGGTCGCGAGATCACGATCGTGCCGATCACGCTGCACGCCGGCGTGTCCTCGCCCGAGCGCCACGAGCCGCCCTTCCCCGAGTGGTTTGAGGTGCCCGAGCGAACGGCCAGGCTGATCTGCCAGGCGCGCGGTCGCGGCGGCAAGATCATCGCGGTCGGAACCACGGTCGTCCGCGCGCTCGAGTCGGCCGCGGCGGCCGACGACTGTGCCTGCGCGCGCTCGGGGTGGACGGGGCTTGTCGTCACGCCGGAGTGCGGCGTGCGCACGATCGACGGCATGATCACCGGCTGGCACGAGCCCGAGGCCTCGCACCTCCAGATGCTCGAGGCGGTCGCGGGGAAGGAGCTGTTGGGTAGCTCTTACGCGGCGGCGCTCGACGCCGGCTATCTATGGCACGAGTTCGGCGACAGCCACCTGATCCTGCCGTGATGCCCTGAGCAGCTACGCCGCGTGCGCCAGGACGAGCGGGAAGTCGATCGTCACTCCGCGCGGCACGACGAGCACCGGGCAGGTGGCGTTCTCGATCTCGTTCTGCGAGGAAGCGCTCAGCATGACCTGACGGTAGGGCGCCTCGATCCGCGAGCCGATCACGAGCAGGTCGACCTTGCGCTCCTCGCGCGTCAGCGTCGCTCCATAGCTGTCGGCCAGCGCGCGGGCGGTGGCGAGCGTCGCGTCGTCGCCGGGCGCGGCGAGCACGCCGATCCGGTGGATCCGCGAGTCCAGATAGTCGGCCGGTGCGATCGCCACGGCGGCCGGGCTGCCCTCGAGCAGCCGCTGGGTCGAGTGCTGCGGCGCGACGCGCCCGGTCGGGGTCCGGTAGTCGGAGCCGAATACGAGGATGTCGGCGCCCTCCTGCTCGGCCAGCCGGACCAGGCCCTCGGGCGTGGAGGGGCTGACGACGATTCGGGTCTCGACGCCACGGCCGCCGAGCCGCTCCGCACCGCGGTCCAGCAGCGCCTGTGCGTCGCGCTCTTCGAGCTCCTCACGCGAGCGATCGCTCTGGGTGCTGTGGCGCACGTAGGCGAGCGTGAGCGAAGTGCCGGCATCGGCCAGCGTGCGGCCGAGCATCAGCGCGTCGTGATCGCCGGCGGTGTCGTCGTAGGAGATGATCGCCCTCGGTGGCATGGGACCCTCCAGTCCTCAGGGGTTTCGAATCGGGGGTGCTGAGTCGATTCGAGGCGAGGATTCCATTTACCTACTATCAGTACTAGTGAAGTTGGTCATGCAGTCGATAAGATTTGCTAATGCTTCACGTAGGTCGCGTCCGTGTCCTGTGCGAGGTCGTCCGCCGGGGCTCGTTCTCGGGTGCCGCCGAGGCGCTGTCCTACACGCAGTCCGCGGTCTCGCAGGCAATCGCGCGGCTCGAGGCTGAGACCGGCGCGACCCTGATCGTGCGCGACCGCGGGGGAGTCCGCCCGACCGCCGCGGGGGCCAGCCTGGTCGAGAACGCCGAGGGGATCTTCGCTCGGATCGACGCCGCCGAGGCCGAGCTTGCCGCGGTGCTCGGAGTCCGCTCCGGGCGGCTGCGAGCGGCGTCGTTTCCCTCGGCCGGCGCGACGCTGATGCCGCACGCGATCGCGAGCTTCCGGCAGCGACACCCGGACGTGGCGCTGACGCTGGCCGAAGGGGAACCGGAGGAGATCGCTCCGCGACTCCGCGCCGGCGAGTTCGACCTGGCGCTGCTGTTCGAGTTTCCCGGGACGCGCGAGCGGCACGGGGCGCGCCTGCGCAGCAAGCTGCTGCTCGAGGATCCCATGCTCGTCGCCCTGCCCGCCGAGCACGCGCTGGCCGGCAAGCCCGCGCTGACGCTGGCCGACCTGCGCGAGGAGGACTGGGTGCAGACGTCAGCGTCGAGCCCGTGCGCGCGTCACGTGGTCCGCCTGTGCCTGGGCGCCGGGTTCGAGCCGAAGGTGACGTTCGAGTCGGATGACTACGAGACCGTGCAGGGGCTCGTGGCCGCCGGCGTCGGCGTGGCGCTGATCCCGCGTCTCGCGCTCACGCGCGTGCACCCGGGGATCGTCGTACGCGCACTCGCGCCGCGCAGCCCCGTCCGGCGCGTGGTGGCCGCGACGCTGGGCGCCGGGGGAATGTCCCCCGCCGCCGAGAGCATGGTCGCGATCCTGACCGAAGTGGCCAAGCGCTACAACCAAGGCCCCCAGGAAGCGGCCGCCTGAGGCGCCGCCGACCTTCTTCGTTCAGCTGCGGGGCCGGACCTTGCTCGTGAGCTTGGTGGCCAGCTTGGCGGCGTCGGTCACGTGCACCGTGATCGTCACGCGCGTTGACCTGTGGCGGGCGAGCTCCGCGGCCAGGCTGCCACCGGCCCGCAGGCGCGGATAGGAGATCGTGACGCGCACCTGCTGCGCGGCGGTCTTCAGCTTGAGCACCAGCGTCCCGCGCTGGAGGCTCGCCGTGAACCTCAGATGCTTGACCTTCAGGCCGCTGAGAGTGACCGACGCGCGGGACTTGCTGAAACTCAGCCCGCGGGGCAGGGCCACGGTGAGCGTCTGGATCTTGGGCGCGTCGCGTCCGGCCGCGATGGTGAACGACAGCTTCGGTCGCCCGGCGCCGACGCTGGCGAGCGACACGTGCGACAGCGACGGGTTGGTCTGGATCGTCCACGGGAACGACGTTCGTGCCGTCGCGCCGTTCGCGTCCGCGGCGAGCACCGTCACGGTTGACGTCCCGACGTGCCCGGGACGGCCGGTGATCTTGCCGGTCGACCCGTTGATCGACAGTCCCGACGGCAGGCCGGTGGCGCTGTAGCTCACGGCCGCCCCGCGGGTGTCCGAGGAGCGGATCTGGAGGCTGGCCGACGCGTTCACGACGCTGTGCTGCGCGCCCGGGTTGGCCAGCGCGATCGAATCGGTGCACAGCGAGCCGGCGAGCGCCGACCCGTTCGGGGAGCCGAGCCCGCTGGCCATGTCGTAGCCCGGCCCGGCGGCGAACTGGCCGAAGTTGCTCCCGGTCATGTCGTTGTTGCCCGAGGTGACGTCGTTGAAGTCACTGCTGTACGCGATTCCAGCCGCGTAATACAGGGCCGGGTTGGCGAAGCCCACCGCCACCCCGTTGCACGCCGCCGAGGCGTTCGTCAGCGCGAGCAGCGCCGCCCACATCGGCGCCGCGCCGCTCGTCCCGCCCACGACCTGCCACCCCTCCTGCTGGGTGGGGTCTGCCGAGCCATTGCCGTTCCAGAAGATGATGTAGCCCGTGCTCGGATCGGCGTCGGCGGACACGTCGGGCACCTCGCGGCAGTAACCCGATGACGCCCCGCAGGTGGAGCCGGTCGACTCGGAGTTGATCACGTGCAGTGACGAAGGGGCGGCGGACTGGTAGGACGGCATCGTCCAGAAGCTCGACACGCCGCCTCCGCCGGCGCCCACCGTGACGCCATCGTTCCAGACGCTCTCGGAAGGCCGGGGGCCGATCGACGCGAGGTGGGTGCCGCCCACCCCCGTCACATACGGCTGGCTCGCTGGATCGTCGACCGCGGGCGTCGGCGACTCGGGGAAGCAGTCCTCAGCGCCATCGTCGCCCGACGCGGAGACGATCGACATCCCCTCGGCCGCCGCCTGCTGGAACAGCGTGTTCTCCGCCTGAGACTGCTGCTCGCCATTGAGCGGCTCGCACTGGCCCCACGATGCCGTCACCACTCGCGCGGCGTGCTCGCTGATGATCGCGTTGAAGGTGTCGTACGGCCCCGAACCCGAGTTCGGACCCTCGTACACGAGGACGTTCGCCTTGGGCGCGAGGCCGATCACGTTCTCGATGTCGAGTGCCGCCTCGCCGGACTGGGTGCCCGAGGCTCCGCCGTCGACCGGCACATTCGCGATCTGGGGGTTGATCGCCTGCCCATCGACGCTGTAGCACTGCGCGTAGGTCTGGATGTCGCTCAGGGTGTATGGCTCGAGCTCGAGGATCGCGACGGTCTGGCCCGCGCCCAGATCAGCCGATCCTCCTGGGCCCCCCGACGTGTACAGGCCGGACAGCCCGTAAGCCGAGGAGATCTGGTCATCGGTGAAGCCGCCCTGACTCTGTTGGCCGAGTGCCCCCGCACATACGGGCTGCGGTCCGCCGGTGGCCACGTGCGGACGAGCAGTCGCCGACGGCCGGGTCGCGGTGTGGGCGCGCACCAGGAGCGGCACCGCCTTGTTCACCGTCTCGAGTCCCAGGACTGACTGCACCTCGGGCGCGACCGCGGCATCGACCGCGGGAGCCTGCTGGTTGATGACACCCGTGGCGCCATTCTTGAGAATCACGTGCGCGAACGAGACCGAGAAGGCCCGAGCGGCGGCGCCCGCGGTCGTGGTCACGGGGATCGCCAGGTGGTTCGAGCTGGCGGTGCCCGTCCTGAGGCCGTGGGCGCGCAGCGACGCCTCGACGGCCTTCACCTGCGCGGCTGTGGGGGCGAACCGCTGGGCGAACTGTGCCGGAGTGATGTAGTCGCGGTACAGCGGGGAGCCCGGGGTCGAAACGGCGTTGGCCAGCGCCTGAAGGCCGGCGGGATCCCGAGGCCGGAGCGTCACCGTGACGTGCATGGGCGTCGCCGAGGCCACGGAGGCCACGATCCGCGAGCCGGGCGGGAGGCTGGGGGCGGTACCAATGCGGACGCGACCGCCGGCCCTGGGGGCGGCCGCCGGAGCCGAGGAGACGACGACAAGCACGCACGCGCAGGCGCACGCCACGACGAGCGTTGCCAATCTCTTGGACGGGGGCAGCACCGGTGCTCCGAGGCTAGCGACTAATCGGTCTCGTATGTGTAACAACCCGGCACGCCTGGTTGACTCCCAGGCATGGACGAGAAGCGCCGCCTGAGCTTCGGCGGAGTGGCCGAGCTGTATGACCGCAGCCGGCCCTCCTACCCGGCGCCACTCGTCGACGACGTCGTCGAGTTCGCCCGGGCCGCCTCGGGCGATCGCGTCCTGGAGGTCGGGGCCGGGACGGGCAAGGCGACCGTGCTGTTCGCGCAGCGGGGCCTCAGCGTGGTCGGGCTCGAGCCGAGCGCGGAGATGGCCGCGGTGGCGCGGCGCAACTGCGCGGCGTACGAGAACGTGACGATCGTGCGAGCCGAGTTCGAACGGTGGCGGCCAGATGGCCATCCGTTTCGGCTCCTGTTTTCCGCCCAGGCGTGGCATTGGATCGCGCCGGATGTCCGGTATCACGCGGCCCGCGCGGTGCTCGAGCCAGGTGGCGCGCTGGCGCTGTTCTGGAACGCTCCCGACTGGGCTTGCACCGAGCTCCGCGATGAGCTGGCGCACGTCTACCGGCGTAATGGCCGGGCGGACGTCACCGACGACCCGATGAATCCGTGCGCTCCGCTGGGCGACGAGGACTGGCCGCAGGAGATTGCCGCTACGGAGGGCTTCGGCGGGCCGCAGGTGCGCAACTACCGGTGGAAGGTGAGCTACACCACCGCCGAGTACCTCGACCTGCTCGGTACCCACTCCCCGATCGTGATCCTCGATGAGCCCCGGCGCCGGCGGCTGCTGGCCGACGTCGCCGGCGTGATCGACGCTCACGCCGGTACGGTCGACCTGAGCTACGTCACGCGGTTGTGCCTGGCGAGGGCTACGTGAGCGACGGCGTAGTGGTAGGCGAGGATGGCGTCTGTCGCTGCTGGTGGGGCGACTCGACGCCGGAATACCGCTCCTACCACGACCGCGAGTGGGGCTTTCCGGTCGCCGACGACGTCCGTCTGTTCGAGAAGCTGAGCCTCGAGGGCTTCCAGGCGGGCCTGTCGTGGCTCACGATCCTGCGCAAGCGCGAGGCGTTCCGGCGTGCCTTTGCCGGCTTCGACTTCACCGTCGTCGCACGATTTGGCGAGGCGGACGTGGCGAGGCTGCTCGCCGACGCGTCGATCGTCCGCCACCGCGGCAAGATCGAGGCGGTGATCAACAATGCCGGGCGGGCGGTCGAGCTCGTCGACGCGGAGGGCTCGCTGGCCGCATTCGTGTGGCGGTTCGAGCCGACCCCGCGGACGCTTGAGGGTCGCCACGCGATCGAGGCGCACACCGAGGAGTCACGTGCGCTGGCCCGTGAGCTCAAGCGCCGCGGATGGCGATTCGTCGGCCCGACGACCGTGTACGCGTTCATGCAGGCGATGGGCCTGGTCAACGACCACCTGGATGGGTGCGCCGTGCACTCCGAAGTGGAGCGCGCCCGCAAGAAGTTCAAGCGCCCCGGGTCCGGAGCGCCAGCCTAGACCTACACCAGCCGAACGATCGCGACGATCCCGACCACGACGATCACCGCGCGCAGCCCCGCCGGTGGCAGCCGCCGGCCGTAGCGCGCCCCGAGCACGCCGCCGATGGTCGACCCGACCGCGATCAAGAGGGCGGCCAGCCACGCGACGTGCGCCGCGAAGATGAACACGATCCCGGCGATCAGATTGACCAGGCCGGCGAGAACGACCTTGACCGCGTTGACCCGCTGAAGCTGTTCGTCGGGCAGCGACAGCCCGAGGATCGCGAGCAGCATGATCCCCTGGGCGGCGCCGAAGTAGCCGCCGTAGATCCCGCTCGCGAACACCGAAAGGAGAGTGAGCGGCCCAAGCTGCCCGCTCTCTCTCGCCCGCCGTGCGCGGAAGGTATCGAGCACGCGCGTCAGCCGTGGCTGGAGGACGATCAGCACGAGCGCGATCACGATGAACGCCGGCACGATGTCCTTGAACGCGCTGGCCGGCAGGCTGAGCAGGAGGATCGCGCCGACGATCCCCCCGGTCGCCGACGCGACCGAGAGTCGGAGCAGGCGGTTCGCCTGGCCCGCGAGCTCGCGTCGATAGCCGATCGCCCCCGCCACCGAGCCCGGGACCAGACCGACCGTGTTGGAGACGTTGGCGGTCACCGGCTTGTAGCCGAAGGCCAGCAGGATCGGGAACGTGATGAGCGTGCCGCTCCCCACCACCGTGTTGATCGTGCCGGCGGCGATCCCCGCCCCGAAGATGCCCAGAGCGTGGAGCAGGCTCATGTGCGTAGTTTCGTGCTCAGGTCCGGTAGGCGCGAACCAGGTAGCCGCTGTGTCCCGGGCTGGCGACCTCGACCCGGTCAAATCCGCTCGCGCCGAACATCAGCTCGAGCTCGCGACGGCTGTAGTTGAAGATCGGGCAGTTGCCGATCCACTCGTAGCGCACCTTGCGCACCGGGCCCTTCAGCCACGACCAGGTCGGGAACGATCCGACCACGCAGCCGCGGGGGGCGGTGAGGTCGAACATGCGGCGGCTGAAACGATGCGGGTCCGGCAGGTAGTCGAAGAGGCCGACGGCGAGGATGACGTCAAACGAGCCGTTCAAAGGTGCGGCGAGGAAGTCGTCGACGATCAGCTCGGTCCTGCCGGCAAATCGGGGGTTCAGGCGGGCGCGGGCGAGGTCGATCATCGGCGCGGAGAAGTCGACGCCGACGTAGCGCGAAGCGCCGGCCTCGATCACGAACTCGCCGATCCGTCCCGAGCCACAGCCCACGTCGAGCACGCTCGGGTTCCCGTACGACTTGACCGTTTCGACGCAGAGCTGGCGCCGGCGGAACAGCCCGGGGCGCAACGTGCGGACGAGCCAGCGCTCGTCCTCGTACAGGTCGTCGAACTGCTGCGCTCGCTCCTCGAAGCGAGTGCGGACGCGCTCAGGAGCCGCCGTCGAGTCGTGCATGCGCCTCACCATAGGGGATCAGGTCAAACCGCCGCGCGATTGCGCGCAGGACGCCGGGGGCGCGCCGGCGGGCGCCGTTTCGCTGGACCTCGCGGAGCTTGGCGTGGGCTCGCTGCTTTGCCGTGGCGGCGGCGGGGAGATCGGCGTGCAGCGGCTGCGGATCGAGCTCGTTGGGGTGCAGGTACAGGCCGGCGTATCGCCCCGCGTGCCCGAGGCCGGCTATGAGCGCCGGCGTGGGGAGGATCTGCCAGTACGACGCGCCGCCGACCGGGATTCTCGCCCCGGCGCGCTCGACTCGCCACACGGCGATCGGGAATTCCCACAAGCCGGCGTCGATGCGGTGCGGGCTCGCGTCCGCGGGGGCGACGCGGTCGCGCAACGCCGGCGAGTCGTGCTGGCTCGAGTCGTAGGCGAATCCTTGCTCGGCCAAGACCTCGTATGCCCAGCTTTCGGAACTTTGCGTGATCGAGAACGCGGGCGCGCGGTAGCCGACGGGCGTCTTGCCCGTGAGCTCCTCGATCGTGGCCTTGGACGCGCGGAGGTCGGCAGCGAACTCGTCGGGCGTCTGCGTGTGGACGGGGAGGTGAGCGTCGCCGTGGCAGCCGATCTCGTGCCCACGGTCGGCGACCCGCTTGACGAGCTGCGGATGCGTTCGGGCCGCCATCCCGAGCACGAAGAACGTCGCCCGCGCGCCGAGCTCGTCGAACAGATCCAGCAGCGCATCGGTCTGGCGCTCGAGCGCCGGCCCCGCCGCGTCCCAGCCGGGCGCGCCCACGCGCCGGCGCACCAGCTGGTGCCAGTCCTCGAAGTCGACGCTCAATAGTAGGGTGGGGCGATCTAGGACCACGCCGCCCGCAACCGTAGCTGGGATTGCGCCCGGGGCCCTTGGTATCGGGGTCGGAATAATTCCGACTTCCGTACCAAGCGCCGGTCAGCCGCCGGCGACCAACCGCCGGCCGACGACCCGCTGGCCGATCCGGACCGGCGTCAGCAATCCCAGCCGCGAGGCGAGCTGCATCGAGTCGGCCCATCGCGACAGTCCCGAATGCTGCGAGTCGGCGAACGCGCCCGCCTCGATCAGGTCGAGGTACCAGTCGATCGTGGCGCGCAGCGTGTGGTCGAGCGGCCGCGGGCGGTAGCGCAGCTCGTCGCGCGCCTTCTGCGACGTGAACCGCCAGTCCTGGCCCATCAGCTCGAACGCCTCGGCCGAGATCGCTCCCGGCAGCCCGAGCGCCTCGCGGACGCGCGCGACGCGGCCGATCGCGCGCGGCAGCACCATGATCGGGTAGCGGACATCAGACAGGTTCGCGACCCGATCGACCAGGTGTGGCCAGCGGATGTTCACGCCCCCGAGGATGTAGCGCTCCCCCGGTCGCCCACGAGAAGCGGCGAGCAGGTGGCCGGCGGCCACGTCCTCGACGTCGACGAAGTTCATCGGCGCGTCGATCACGCCGGGCAGGCGGCCGCGCAGGTAGTTGCCGATCGTCCGCGTGGACGTCTCGCCGGGCTGCGAGCGGTTGACCGGGACCCCGAGGACGTACGCGGGGTTGACCACCACGACCTCGACACCGTGGCGCTCGGCCGCCTCGAATGCGGCGCACTCGCCGGCGTGCTTGGAATCCGGATACACGAGCCCCAGCCAGTTCTCGGGGTAGTCGGTCCGCTCGCTGGCCGGCCCGTTTCCGTTGGCCGTACCGATGGCCGAGATCGTCGAGGTCAGCACGACGCGCGGCACGCCCGCCGCGGCGGCTGCCTGGACCGCGATGTCCGGGCCGCGCGCGTTCAGCTGCCACACCCGTTCGATCGGGCTCGAGGCCACATACCCCGCGACGTGGAACAGCACGTCGCTGCCGCGCAGCGCGCGACGCAGCGCGGCGTAATCGAGCACGTCGGCCTTGGTGCGCCGGTAGAGCACGCCGTTCAACGCCTTCAGGCGTTTCGGATTGCGATATATGACCCGCACCTCGTCGCCACGCTGGGCGAGGGCGCGGGCGATATGTGCGCCGACGAACCCGGTCGCGCCGGTCACGCACACCTTCACTTTGAATCTCTCTCCTGTCTAGCGAACGGCCCGCTATCCCCCTCCTACCCGTAGCGCCGATCCGCATTCGCCGGATCTCGGAGGGTCACAAAAAGTGAGCAGTCAAATTCCTCGCCCGCGCCCCGCGGCGGCGCCTTAGTCAATTGCGCGCCGGTAGAAGCCGCGCACACCGATCGCCATCAGCGCGCTGACCGACCCCACCAGCACCACGATGCAGACCCACGGGGTGATGTGCGGCACCGAAGGCACGAGCGCGGCGCGCATCGCCTCGCTCACGTACGTCATCGGGTTGCACGCGGTCACCACCTGGAACCAGCGCAACCGCGACAGCGAAGGCCACGGGTACTGGCTACAGCCGGTGAACAACAGCGGCGTGAACACCAGCGAGAACACGATGTTGATCCGTTGGGGGACGACCAGCGTCCCCATCACCAGGCCCAGGCCGGCGCCGAGCAGGCTGCCCAGCACGAGCGCGAGCACGAGCAGCGGGAAGCCGCTCCACCGCCACGGGATCGAGCCGAGGACGAGGACGCCGACCGGAATCATGATCGTCGCCGCGGTGATCGCGCGGAGCGTCGCGAACACGACCTTCTCGGCCGCCACCAGCCCGGTCGACATCGGAGCGAGCAGCCGGTCCTCGATCTCCTTGGTCCAGCCGAACTCGATCACCAGCGGGAAGGCGAGCGACTGCATCCCGGTGATCACGGCCGTCAGCGCGAGCAGCCCCGGGAACAGCAGGTGCGAATAGCCGTGCTGGGTGTACCCAAGCGAGCCCAGCACCTTCCCGAATACGAACAGCAGGAACAGCGGCTGGAGAATCACCTGGGCCAGGAAGACCGGCAGCTCTTTCCCCGTCACGTACAGGTCGCGGCGCAGAACGGCGGTGAACGCGCGTGCCTGACCCACCCGCGGCGTCGGGACGGCGGCTGCCGTCATCGGAGGCTCCTTCCGGTCAGAGCGATGAACACGTCCTCGAGCGTGGGGGTGCCCAGCTCGACCCCGCTCAGCGTCAACCCCCGCTCGGCCAGCAGCGCCGCCGCCGGGCCGACGAGCTGCGACGCGTCGCCCGCCACGTATAGGCGCAGACGCACCTGACCGTCCTGGCCGTTCCCCGACTCGTCGTGCAACGGCTCGACCTGCTCGACGCCGGGCAGTGTCGACAACGCACCGGACAGCGCGGCCGATCCGTTGCCGTCGCCCGAGGCGTTGACGCCGAGCTCGAGCGTCGAGTTGCCGGCCAGCCCGCGCATCAGCGCCTCGGGGGTGTCCAGCGCCAGCAGCTTTCCGTGGTCCATGATCCCGACGCGATCGGCCAGCTCGGCCGCCTCGTGCATGTCGTGGGTGGTCAGCATCAGCGTCACGCCGTGGTCGCGCAGTTCTCGCAGCCGGTCCCACACGAACAGCCGCGCCGCCGGGTCAAGACCGGTCGAAGGCTCGTCCAGGAACAGCACCATCGGCTCGTGCATCAGCGCCCGGGCGATCATCATTCGCTGGGATTGGCCGCCCGAGAACATGTCTGGCTTGACGTCTCCCCGCTCACGCAGCCCGAACTGCTCGAGCAGCTCGTCGGCCCGCCTCGAGGCCTCCGCCGCCGGCACGCCGTGGTAGGCGGCGTGAAACGTCAAGTTCCGCCGGATCGAGATCGCGCGGTCGAGGTTGCTTCGCTGAGGCACGACCGCGAGCAAGGAGCGTGCCCGCACGGGGTCGGCGGCGACGTCGATCCCGCCGATCATCGCCTGCCCGCTGGTCGGCTTGACCCGCGTCGTCAGCATGCCGATCGTCGTCGTCTTGCCGGCGCCGTTGGGCCCGAGCAGGCCGAACACCTCGCCCCGGGCCACGGCGAACGAGATCCCGTCGACGGCGTTGACCGGCGACTTCGGATAGCGCTTGACGAGATCCGAGACCTCGACGGCGGGGCTGGTCACCGGCCCGAGATTACATACGGCGCTACCCTCGGCCAGGTGGTCCCGGAGGCTCAGCTGAAGTCGTCAGACGGCGGAAAAGAGCCCGTCTCTGAAGGCTGGTTCGTGCTCAATGCGCGTGACGCCAAGTGGATGACCGACCACTTCGGCGCCTACACGCGCTTCGAGGGGCCCGAGGCCCGCTTCCCGCAACTCGGCCTCAACATCGGCGTCCTCGCGCCAGGGCAGGCGTCCTGCTACTACCACGCCGAGAACGACCAGGAGGACTTCCTGATCCTCCAGGGCGAATGCCTGCTCCTGATCGAGGGGGAGGAGCGCCGGCTGCGCCAGTGGGATTTCGTTCACTGCCCGGCGTGGACCGAGCACGTGTTCGTCGGCGCCGGCGACGGGCCGTGCGCGCTGCTCGCGGTCGGTAGCCGCGCGGGCGAGAGCGCGGAGGGCGAGGGCGTCGTCTACCCGCGCTCCGAGCTGGCCCTGAAGCACAAGGCCGGCGTTGAGAAAGAGACGCGCAACGCGGGCGAGGCGTACGCCGGCATTCCCGAGGACGTCCCCGTGGGCTACCAGCCCGGCTGGCTCCCCGACGCCTGAGCCGCCCCGTCAGCCCGCGCCGGATCGCCACTCGGCGACGCAGCGCGGTCCGCTGGGCGACGCCGTCCGGGAGGCGGCCAGGTTCGACCGGCGCAGGGTATCGGTCGTGGGCGGGCTGCTCGCCGCGATCCCGGTCGTCGGGGTGCTGGCGATTGGCGAGGTCGCCTGGAGCGCGGTGGCCGGCGTGACGATGGGCGCCGGCGCGATGCTGATCGGTATCGCGTGGCGGATCCGCGGCGGCCGTCCGCCCTTGGCGGTGCTCACCATCGACGCGGTCGTGATGTCGATCTCGACGTTCGTCGGATGCGTGACCGGCTCAACCGAGTGGCTGCATCTCGTGGTGCTGACCGTCTGGGCGCTGATGGGCGGCCTGCTCGTCACGCTCGGCCAGGGCGGCGGCGTGGTCGGGAACCAGGCCGTTCTGGCCGCCGTCGTGTTCGGCCGCTTCAGCCAGCCCGCGGCCGCGTCGGCGGGCCTCGCGGGGCTCGTCCTGGCCGGGGGTCTGACGCAGGTGGTGTTCCAGAGCGTCGTTCGCTGGCCAGCGCCGCTGCGGGCACAGCGCACGGCCACCGCGGCCGCGTATCGCGTGCTCGCCGGGCTGGCCACGGCGTCGTCGGAGACCTCGCTTATCCCGGCCTCCACCGCTCTGGACCAGGCTCAGGACGATCTGGCCTCGCTGACGCTGTTCGGCGATCCCGCGCTGATGGACCTGCGCAGCCTGGTCGGCGAGGGACACCGGATGCGCGTGGGGCTGAGCGCGATCCACGCCCTGATGCGCCGTCTGCCGCCCTCCGGAGGCGATCCGCCGCGCGAAATGGCCGAGCGGTTGCTGTCGCTGGCCGCGAAGGCCCTGAACCTGATTGCCGACACGATCGAGGGCGACCGTGACGCGGCCGGCGCCCTGAGCGCGACGACCGCTGAGCTGAGCGCACACGCCGACGGGGCGCTGCGTGGCCGGGAGGCGCCGGCCCCGCTCCTAGCCCGCCGGCTCTCAGCGCTCGCCGGGCAGCTTCGCGCCGCCACGGCGCTCGCGATCAGCGCCGGCGAGGGCGGCAGCTTGCGTGAGCGACGGCCTCGCCGGCACACCCATCGACTTCGGGAGCGGT